>Ga0307513_10000016_pt1 | contig 286365 bp, 336 predicted proteins | sample 15_EM_MG_FD_202174 | JGI IMG/M metagenome (GOLD analysis project Ga0307513, IMG submission 202174) | Populus trichocarpa ectomycorrhiza microbial communities from riparian zone in the Pacific Northwest, United States - 15_EM | ecosystem: Host-associated > Plants > Roots > Unclassified...
ATGGCGCCGTCCAATCCTACGCAGCCTCCGCCGCAGAGAGTATGGGGCGGTCCTCGCACATCTCAGTCTCCGCATGATCGTCCCAAAGTACAACTGGATCGAGATCATGAGCAAAGGGCATCCAGAGTTTTTGTTATTTGAAGCCACGGCTCCGAACCTAAACGAACATGAATGGGACGAATGTTTCAGGAGACGCTTTCTTCCCAGCTGGGCATATTGGAAAAAGAGTTCCAGCTGGAGGACTGCCTTTCACAAGTACGTCAACGGGGAAAGTATCCTCGTGTGGGGCATCGTTCAGTGTTCCGTGTTTTAGAGTACTGTACCGGGTTTGGCATAGAACCCATTCGTCGTGCACGAGCGACGAAGCTTGGACAAGGTTGGTTACCAGTTTGCATCCCGCGCCTATTGTCTAACATACCAATCGCCATTGCGTAGATACCTGATACTGAACCGGAATGGCACAGCCAGTCAGGTCGAATGCACTTCCCGGAACTTCAACCCCGTCGCCATCTTCAACGAACTAAGGTTCGTCCGTATCTCCATCAGCAAACCACACCTGACGATCCTTTCATAGACACCAGAACAACCTGTTGCAGTTCGAGGCGGCTATCCGTGTTGGTGCAAGTCCCCGTTGTCGGATACGTAATCTAAATTTGAATTCAGGTTGTCGTCCAATTTGCGGACGTGCGGGTCCTTGCGTTGGGCGTTCGCAACACTCCTAAGACCTCTTTCTCGGTGAACGATAACGCATGGCTCCTGTTTCACCCACCCAAGGTCCGGCTACCAAACGAAATCGAAGAGGTCCCTACCGACGGACCGGATGCGATCGAGGATGAGGTTGAAGATCCCTCCGTGCCTGGTATGGGACGCGGTCACGGCATAATTTACAATACACTCATGTGGAACATCGTCATGTAGATCCGACAGCCCTTGGTCGGCTTCGCTATCCGACCCCCGCACCGGGTCACCGGAAATACCCGATGTACACGTCAGGGGGTCTGGACCGGAGATGGGTAAACGAGTCTGACCTGGGGCGCTCAGACGTGAAATGGGTTGGCAACATGATGTGCGGTATCTCTTTGGGAGTTAGTTGGGGAGTGACACTGATGTGCATCTTCCTCCAGGTTGGTAGCACAGCTCGTTGGACCCCATACGATGGAACCCTGGTCTCGATCGCCCCAGTTACAAGATTCAGATCTTGTGGTTGGACCAGGTCGCAATCAGTACGCATCGCTGTGCTGGGAAGATTTAAGCGTAATTGCGCCGTGGCTGGATGAAGGAATTACGAAAAAGCTTGAAGGGGTGGGTTTGGGCCACTGACGACGGGGGATGTGTGATCGCCATGCACGCACTGGAAGATGAACCGGGGGTTCATTGTGCGTTGGTGTCGGTGAGACAGCCAATTATCTTTGCGCCCTTGTTTGCCGGACTCCCCGGACTTTTTTTCTTTCTGAAAGCCTCCATTCGTATTCGTTTGTCAAGGAATCCGAACCCCGCCGCACGGCTGCGCGGCTTTCTCTTTTGTCTTTGGACCTTGTCGATCATCAGTATTCCCCGATCCCGATTCCGCAAAAGGCAATTCAGGGTGACATGAATTCTTTCAAGACAATAAGCAACGACTTTCAAAGCCGGCTCGTAGCCGCACGAAGATGTGCTAAGACCTCCAAATATAAAAGAGATGGCTCTCACGTGTGTGATTCCTCGTTCGATACCCTCCCCCTTCTCGCCTCCCTATTTTTCCCCCTCCTCGCTCTCTCTGGTATAGAGACGAGACTCGAGCTTGACGCAGGCCATCGTCAAAGGATTCCAAGTCTCATTCGTTATCAATAATTTGTAATTATTGAAAATCTCTATCATGCCGGCTCAGGTGCGTGTTTCCCCGACCCCATCTCACCCAACCGCCCCCATCAGTCATTCATACTAAATCCCCCCTCGGTGTGCCCACAGTGGATGTGTGATGTTTGCCTCAAACTCTTCCAGCGTAAGGGAGATCTCAAACGCCACGAAAAGCTGCACACCGGAGAGAAGTGAGTCAAAGCCACACTGTGTATCCCGACCGGCGCCTTACTGTTCGCCACCGCCGACAGGCCACATGTCTGCGTCGATTGCGGCAAGGCTTTCGCTCAATTCACGGGCTTGAAGACCCATCGCAACGTTCAGTGAGTATCTAGACGCCCCCCTTCTTCGGGTGCGTGACGTTATTGTTACCTGCAGTACCGGCGCCAAACCACATGCGTGCAATCTGTGCGGAGCTCGCTTCGGTGACCCTTCTTCCTGTGCTAGACACAAGAGGGAGACGCACATGCATCCCGAAGGATACCAATGCTTTATCGCTGGATGCAGGACAAAGTACGTCCGTTCGACTTGTGGTTCCGTCCGTTCCGAGCTAACTCCGACCGGCCCCAACAGGATCAAGCGCCGATCGGCTTTCTTCAAGCACGTCAAGGCTAAGCACAACATCGACTTGAACAAGATGTCCCCCGAGGAGGTTGCCGCCGCTGCAGACTTAACTAGGGTTTCGCCAGATGCCGAGAGGATCGCCACCCCCCCTCCGGATTATACCACTGCTACGAAGGAGCCCATGTACAACGAAGAGGATCTTCCCATATTTTCGCCAGATCTCATGCCAAAGGAGGAGGTCCACACTCCTCCGCAGGTCGTCACTCCCCCGCCCGCTGTTATCGATGTTATCCCTTCCTCCGAAGGGTACAAATGGTCCTCTGCAGGTTTCGTCGGTTCGTGCTTTCATCTCCGGGTTGTGCCGTCTGTCTTATTGTTAACCGGACAAATTATGTATAGACCCCACGGCACTCGAGACTGGCGTTGTCTGTGGTTCTCCAGATTCGACGTTACTAGTCGAACTGCAGCACCGCACTCAAGCCCCAGTACTTGACATGAACTGCTTCTATCCGGAGCTCTACCCACAACCCCCCTCATATTACGAACAACAGTGGTCAGGAACCCCATCAGTCTTCGCTTCATCACCACTCTCAGTTGCCTCTGTCGCTTCGGTCGACATGCTCGGCTCTTCCCCATCACCCTGCACTTCAGGAACGGACTACACCTTTGGTTACGACCCGAACAATTACGGAGCTTTGAACTCCCAAATTTCGTCCTTGAGGGATGTTAGTGATATGCACGCCTATATGACCCCCGCTCATATGACCTCCTTTTCCAACTACTCTTTCGCGTGATGGACGTTCAAAAATTTGTACCAACGCCTCACCACTCTCGTGCTGTAGTCACGAGACTGTTCCACTAGTTTCACTAGCACGCATGCTTTTGATGATACCTTTGAAGTACCTTACGAATCGCCTTATAACGAACCTGTAACGTGCCACTAATACTTCCCCCCAATATATGCTCTATGCCGCCGCCTCGGTAACACGAGGCCATGCTTTTTTTATCTTCTCACACTGTATGAAGTTGGCAGCAGAGATCGGTAAGTGATCGTGGGATTTGATTTTTCGATCTGATTTCACCCTTCACCAAACTACACCCCGCCTCACCTTTCCCTCCTGTTCCCTCTATCCGCTATCCGCCCGGGGGCCCTCAGGCTCAAGGTCCGCCCTCCCTCTCCACGAGATTTTTTTCGTAACCACAGCAGCCCCGTGCGGACCATGCTTGCTGCGCCTCTCCACCCCGCGTCTTCGTTCTCCCCACTCCACGCAGGGGAAGAAATCCAGCTCAAACCCGCGAAGGATCTCGATGCTTTCAATGCTCTCCTCCCTCCTCCCATAGAATTTGTAGAAGGATCTTCGACCGGGCCAATGTTCGACGAGACGAAATACACGCCCATTAATGCCTCACCACGGTCTAAAAGCGAGGTGAGGCTTCAGTTTCTTGCTATTCGGACCACCTCTGTTCCTTCGGCGCAAGCCTTGCGAGAGATTAACGACGTCATTGCAGACGCTACTACCGCAATCACCCTCACTCAAGAAAATACACGTGTTGAACAAGGGCGCGGCCGCACCTTCCGACCAGAAATCGCTGTACACAGGACCGATCGACACGACCTGGCCACCGAGATCCAGCGTGGGTCGTGGTTTCAACAACACCGGCAACACTTGTTTCCTCAACAGTGTCCTGCAGTGTCTATTGCACACGGCTCCGCTTGTCCGAATCCTATTCACACATCAAAAATGTACGTCTACGTCAAGACTCAACCCCTTCCCTTACTCACGTTTCGATTTGTCAGGTCGGATCAAAAACAGCTTTTGCATGATTTGCGCGCTGAGGCAGACGATGATCGACGCTCGGACAAAATCTGCTTCCACACCCCCGTACCTCATCACCACAAAACTCCAGCGTAAGTAGCGGTCTTCAGCTTCTCTTGACGCGGGCTACAGCGGTCTTGATATGCAGTAATTGCGAAACACATGCGGAGGGGCAGGCAAGAAGATTCCCATGAATTCCTCCGCTATGCCATAGATGCCTTGCAGAAATCCTGCCTCCACGGATACCCACAGTGAGTTCCATCCACCTGTTCTAAGAATGCGAGTGACTGAGACCGGACGTCCCAGAAAACTCGACCCCAAGCTTGCTGAGACGACTTGGGTCCATCAGATTTTCGGAGGTCGGTTGAGATCGCGCGTCACCTGCGGGGAGTGCGATTACAACAGTGACACGTTAGATCGCATCCTTGATCTCAGCATCGATATCTTCGGTGTGAACAGTGTCCGGGACGCGCTGAGGAAGTTCGTCGCTGTTGATCACCTCAGAGGCGCGAACAAATACAAATGCGAAAAGTGAGCACCCTTGATTGAGCGAAGGATTTTGTGTCTCAACTCTGTGATAGATGTAAGAAACCGGTTCTGGCCGAGAAACAATTTACGATCCACGAGGCTCCAACAGTCTTAACGATTCACCTCAAACGGTTTACTCCAATGGGCCGGAAGATTGGACACCAGATACGATACGATGAGGGGCTTTCGTTACAACCCTACATGAGCGATGGGGCTTTTGGTCCCTCGTACTCGTTGTATGGGGTGATTTCTCATGCTGGAAGTGGACCGAATTCTGGTCACTACTTTGCCCATGTCAAGGATGGTACAGGGAACTGGTATGAAATGAACGACGAAAGTGTTACACGGAACTGTGGACCACCATTATCCCTGAAGAACGCTTATGTTCTGTTCTACGTACGGAGCAAGGGACAGGCACTGGAGTCTGCGATCTCGTCGGTGACTCGCGAAACCTTAAAGGGTGGACTGGTTGCTGGTATGAAGAAGCGGAAGCACTCTCACGAGGCGGATGAGGATACCGGTGTTCGGACCTCCCCCATTCCCCCACGACCCGCGACACCTGCAAAATTTATCGGTCCACTTTTGCCTTCCCCCAATATCCCCTCCCCGAGCAAGAAGCTGAAGCTGGACGGCTCCCAGGATCCCCAGGCCGAGGCATTGAGGAAGAAGATCGGGGCCGTTACTGGGGAGACGAAGGAGCCAGAGAAGGAGAAACAGACGAAGAAGGCACCGGCACCCACATCAGCCCTTCAAAGCCTTTTGCAGTACACCGGCGATGACGATGACGAGGACGAGGACGAAGGAGAGGCCCCTTCCCAGAAGGAGATCGAGAAGGTCAAGGAAAAGTTGCCGGTACCATTGGTGATTTCCACCGTCTCCACCTCGAGCTTCTACGGTGGTAGGGGCCCTACGGTTGCTACACCCTTCAAGAACAAGAGCAACTTCCAGCAGCACCCTGGGTCTCCAAAGCGCGATCGGTCGGAGGGTGCTGGGGTGCTCAAGAAAAAGAAATCCTTCGTTGTAACTCCGTATAACTTCACAAAGGGCAACAACAACCCCCGGAAGCATTTCACTGTCCAACAGCAGTATGGGCGGAGAAGGAAACCGATCATGTAAGCTCGGCCGAAAGCATTTGTTGTTCCTGTTGGGATTCTTTGCGGTCAGCTCTGCCGGTTTGTTTACAATCGTCACGGACTCTGCATTTGCACGTTGCTATCCCGTCGTGTGTGTCTGTGTGTGGTGTTGAATGTTGTTTTTGTTGTTTTGCTCGTTGCCATCGTTGTCCTTGCTGTAGTACAGAAGTCATTTGTCGTTCTGTTCCCTCTTTGCTTAGTTTTCTCGTGTGCATTGCATATGAAGACATTATGATCCTCTGATGTGTATCAACATGCGTGTGCGTGACTATAAATGCTGGGTACCCTAGAATCAAAAAGATGTGACGGTGGTGTGTGTCATCTGCCGCCGACCAGCCCAGCAATGGACCCGAGATCGCTGCACGATCAAAGTTTAGCCTTTGGGGTTTCGACATTCAGAGTTGTCGTGTTGGTCTCTCCTTCCTTCCCTTCTTCCCACCACACAACCGTGACGGTGATGTCATCCCTGTGATACCTCGAATACGGAGCGGGAATGCTCAACGTCTTCCTCAGCTCGTAATTGTTCGCCCCGCCCAACGCGTTCCTAATCAGGTGAGCACCGGGGTTATCGTCAACAAAGGCCCAAGCGCCTTCCGCGAGGTCGCGTCGTTTGGTTTTGCCTTCTACGGCAGCGGTGCCTGTGGATGTGGGAACGAGCTTGGGAAGATCGGATTTGGGTATCGAGCCTTTGAGGCCGGAGAGGTGACCCCCGACTAGGGCGACTACGTCCTCGGAGGAGAGTTGGTCCCAGAGACCTAGTTCACATTAGAGACCGATGGGTTAGAAGGTTCGTTTAGTGAGGGTAAATGATAACGGAATCGACAAACCGTCAGTAGCGAGAACCAGGAACCGTAGCGTAGACTTGTCAGAAGAAGCGGAATTTTGAGACAAAGCGGGTATCGAGAGGGTCCTGTGTGTCACTTCTGGTTTCGCGGTTACGTAGGGAGGAGTTTTGAGGGCCCCTGGCCATCGTCGCATTTCACCCCCCATAAAAGCTTGAGAGAGTCTGCCGCATATCACGTCCGAATGAGTATTTTTCTTGGGATGCACAAGGAATGGCTCACATTTCCTGCAGCTCAGCTGGCCATTTATATCGGGCGTCACCGAAAGCACGAGTTGGTTCCAGACCACCCAAGACGCGACCGTTGCGGATCACGTCGTTACTTTCATCCGCCGGGTGTTCAGAACGCACCCTGGAAAGGGGTTGGCCTTGAGAATCAAATCAATTGAACGTAGTTTCGTAGAACTCACCTATCGGCCTCCTTCACGTTCCGCCCAGTCTGGTCCTCACTAAGGACCTCGACCTTCCACGACCCCTTACCGTCAATACCTTCCTCCCAGACGCCTGCTACCGCACGACAATCGCCGGTGCATGCAACGTAGAGATTTCTTCTCGCAGTATCGAGGACAGCTAGAATGGCACAACTGCCTACAAATTCGATATGAATAACCACGTCACACGACCCATCGGAAGAAATTCGGACGAACCGGACAAGGCAGGCATAATGGCCGCCTGGCCTAAGGGGTGCTTACTCAAATCCGGGACGAAGCTCTTGTCCTTGTTATCCGATTTCGCCAACTCGGAGGCTAGGAGGCGGACGGGAGCACCGGTGATCTCAGTGTCAAGTTTTATGAATGCTTCCCGGATTGCCTGAGAGAAGTGATCTGGATTGGTATCTGAAAGTGTCGAGGAAGGTGGGAGAGTCCTGGGCCAGACGTAGGACTTGATGGTGGAGAGAACCGAGGAGTTTTGTTTGGTGTTGGGAGGGTTAATGAGGGTGCTCAACTCCATTGCGACAGCCGGGACGAGGGTTTTGGAGAGTAGTTGTGAGGTTTGAGTACCAGCCTGTCACGAACATCCTGGATTGGTGGCAGGAAATGGAGAGAGCATGAAATGAACGTACATGGCCATCCATTACCGCGAAGAACAACAAGTCTCCTTCAGGCCCCGTCTCGGTCTTGTCCCTCTCAACAATCGCACTCGCACTAGCATCCTCGATTGGGTTGTTGGAAGCCAGCGAGGCAGTAGCACGGTTCCAAACCAAACCTCCTGGCCGCGACGTCGATTGCATAATCGCGCCGTCCTTGAGCCGTTTCTCGACCTGCTCGGTCGAAAGCATATCAAAGGTTCGTGTAGCCATGAAGCGTTTCCCGTCTGGACCGGTCTCTCTGACCTGGAGGTCGAAAGTGGCGGGTTTGATCTTTGAATAGTAGTAATACAGCGAAGCGGGGGCACCGATTCCGATGATTGTCCCGGCGACTGGTTTCCAGGCCCTTCGCAGCATCGCTCTCCTGCCGCTACCGCGTTGGAGGTGGGGAGGGAAGAGGAGGGTACGTGCAGGAGGGTGCAGGAGGTGAGAGGACGCGACGAACGTGGTAGTATGTACGGGACCGACGAGATGAACGGGGTAAGTCGACCGAATGGTCGATCACTGTGGAGTTTGGGTATCCTTTGCCTCTCATTCTCACCCTCCCCCGGGACAGGTCTCTCTTGGAAACTTGTCCATTTCTTCTGATTCGAGGACGTAATTGTGCTGGGTCTGAGGTATCCAGATCTCAGCTTGCTACTTTTGGACCTCCCGGGCTGTGCCCCAGACCTGCGCTCGTCTCCCGACCACCGGACATTACTTTGGCCTCGCATACAAGGAGCCCAACCTGTTCAAATCCGAGCTGGACGTCATATTTGGGATGACCCGACCATGCAACTCGCATCATTCTCACGGACCGCGTGATCATACCCCACGGCGACCAAGCTCACTGAAACCCGGCATTCCCGATTGCTGGGTGGGAAGGCTATGTGTCCACGGGGCATCCCCCCAAATCCTGTGCTACTGCCACCTGGCGGGCATGGAATCAAGCGAAGGCCCTACTCTATTGACCCAAGCAGAGCATACAACACGAGGCAGCCCCCCTGCGCGTCATCGGGTATTACACATCCCAAGGGCGCGCGGTTCGGGCTTGGTTTGTCTTCGCGTTTCCTCCGCATTTGCTTCTTGTCCCTTTCTCTCGGCTAGCGACATCTCCCTCCCGCTCCGTCCTCTCCAGTCGACTACCACCACCACCCCCCTCTAACTATCTTTATTCATATCCCTTCCCCAAAACTCCCGGATCCCACCCGATTCCCGACACTAATGCCTGGAGACTCTCTCTACTGGGAATTCGATGACAGGACCCCCGCATTTACGTACGGCCCCGGATGGTCAAACCTCACGGACACTAACGCACGCGAGTCTACACTATCCTATACATCCCAGAAAACGAACGTTACGATTCAGTTCTACGGTACACTCTATTCCCAGCGCTATACGCCACCTGACACTGATCAGTCCCATCGCGCTACACCCAGGAAAGACTCTGTGGCTTTACGGTGCCATCGGAAGAACCGAAGAGTGGAATCAACCCGTTTCTCGTTACATTCTCGACAATCGATACGTTTCCACCATTACCGCCGAGGTCAAAAACGACACATCGTACAATGAACTCCTCGTATACTTCTGCGACCTCGATTCGTCCTCCCACACACTCATCGTGGAAAACACCAATGAAGGTGCCACACTCTTCTTGGACTACTACCTCGTTAAACCAATACCACCAGAGTCCCCGAGACCGACGGGGACTTTGCAGACGGGCGGAAAGCCGTTCAGCACCTCGATTACGGAGCGCCCGATATATTTTGGCAATAATGTGAATCTCTCAGGGAATGCCGCGATTGGGAGCCTTTTAGGCGCAGTGGCCGGTGGTATCTTACTAGCGTTGGTGATCGCAGTCGTTGCATTTATTTTTTGGAGAAGGAGGGGAGGCTCTAAACCGTACTATTACCAGCCCGCCGCCGCCCATGATGTTTTGTTCGACGGTACGCATTAATGCTCTGGTCTCACCGTCATGGCTCATGACCGCTTTTACAGAGTTGAAGCCTAGCGGGAGTGCGCCGAGAAAGGAATCGGTAGTTTCTGCAGTCACCCCTTACCCCTCTCCTCCCTCTACCGCAGACGGTGTACCGCAAAGCGTTCCGCTATTTCCACCAACCCGGACGAGGACCGTCGTGTCTCGAAGCAGCGTATACTCTCTTAATAGTGATCGAGATTCATCCCCTACATCCCCACGACAAACATACTTTCCCCTGCCCTCGGAATACCAATCACAGAAACTGCTTGCAGGGTCCAATTCGAACACGAACTCCAGGCCATTGTCGCATTCACGGTCATTGCCACACTCACAACTACTGTCGCACTCGCCTTCGAAGACATTATCACATTCGCACTCAGCGTCGTCTACACGTTCGTCTGTCCCTTCTTCGTCCAAAGAAGACCGGCCCCTCCTCTAGCCGGAGCTTTCGAATTTATCGCGTGGCTCTCCGCTAGTGCCCGCACTCCCCTTTGCTGTGTTGTACACGTTTATTTTGTAGCACCACGGACATCCTTTCATTTTTCCTTGATCATTTTATACTACGTTTACAACCGGGTCCATGGAAACCAGTTAGAGGTGACAGTGATAGTACGGTAATATCCATTGTACATGTGTTGTGTTGGGTTAGGGTTGGGCCCGAGAAATCCAGGGGTTGCTTCTTTCTGCATCACTTATCCAAGCCACCAAAGGCCAAAAGTTTTTCCTGCATGTACTCGTTGATGCCGTGCCCACCCTCACGCCCGAGTCCACTCTCCTTAACACCGCCGAAAGGAATGGTCGTGCTGGCAATGATTCCGGTGTTGATCCCGACCATACCAACCTCCAAAGCCTCGGCCACCCTCCAGATCCTTCCAATATCCCTCGAATAGAAGTAACCCGCAAGCCCGACATCGGTATCATTAGCCAACTCGATCACCTCCTTCTCGGTTTCGAACTTGATCAAAGCTGCAACGGGTCCAAAGGTCTCTTCTTGACCGAAGTACGTCGACGGTCCTGCTGGGACGTCCGAGAGGACGGTGGGTTCGTAGAAACAACCAGGAATGTTAGCGCGCTTTCCACCAACGAGAATTTGTGCGCCTTTCGAGACGGCATCCTCTACATGTTTCTCGACTTTGTGTATAGCCTTCTCGTGGATCAGTGGCCCGTGGGTACTATAATGACAGAAGAATTAAGGCTATATATGCATGTCACCGGGAGAGGCACGTACGTGTCACTCAGAAAACCGTCTCCGACCTTGAAAGCCGCAACCTTCTCAGCCAGGCGAGATGCAAATTCTGCATGTACCGACGAGTGGACGTAAATCCTATTCGCAGAGATACAAGTCTGGCCGCTTCCGCGGAACTTGCATATAACAACACCTGAGCCGTAGTAAGCCTGGTGTCCAATTGGGGATTCAAGAATATAGACCAGCCTTCCACAGCGTCGTCGATGTTCGCGTCATCGAACACGATGAATGGCGAATTTCCACCTGCCTCGATCGAAACCCTATGCAGATTCGTAGGTTAGAACGTAGGCGGTCAGTCAAACTGTGGGGTTAATTCTCACTTTTTCATCGTGCTTGAAGCCATCCCATACAAGAGTTTGGCAACCGGAGTGCTACCGGTGAACGTGATTTTCTTCACGGTCTTGTTCTCGCAGATCTCCTTTCCAACGGGTATAATATTCTTTTGTGTGGTCACGATGTTGATAACACCGTCGGGGAACCCGGCACGGCTAGCCAACTTTCTCAGGGGTCAGCCAGATATCTTGACTGATCACCCAAAGAGCGTACCTCTGCGAGTGCAAGGGCAGAGAATGGGGTCTCAGGTGGTGGCTTTATAACCGCTGTACAGCCAGCGGCCAAAGCGGCGCCAAGTTTTCTGGTTATCATAGCAGAAGGGAAGTTCCATGGCGTGAAGATACCGCTGTGCACACTGTTGTCACAGAATGCGTAGGCTGTAACTCGATCCGACTCACACGACACCTAGGGAGCACTACGTGAGCCCACGTTTTGCGGGGAGAAGAATCGGACTAACCGATGGGTTGTTTGATGACAACATTCCTGACAGCCGGTACGGGTGAAGGGATTTGTTCTGCAGTAATTGAGGGGGCGTCTTGATCCACTCACAAGCACCGTTCTACATACCTCCGTACGTCCTAACGGCCTCCTCAGCTGCGAGGTGGATTAGAGGGCGTCGTCGGGGATGAAAGTTGGGTTACAGACCAAACCACTCGACAAATGTTGCGCTGTAAGAGTTTTCACCCTTTCCTTCCGTCAAAGTTTTACCATTCTCGAGTGTCTAAACGGTATTTGAGCACCTTGTCGCGTCGAGATGAACACGTAAGCTCACGATAATCCGACCCAAATCGTCGTGATGCTGAAGCATGAGTCCGTAGAGTTTCATGAGTAGGTCGTGTCGGTGCTGAGCGCGTCCGAGGGACCACGAATACTCAGTTTCACCCCTCAGTGATTTGAGATCGCGGACCAACCTTGGCCGTTGTCTTGCTCCAGGTCTTGAAAGCATCTCCAGCGGCGGTGATAGCCTCTTTAGTTTGGGCCAGTGTCATTTCTGGAACCGTTCCGAGTTCTCCATTGTTAGCGGGATCTGGATCCGACGGAGGGAGACTATCAGCCGGAGCCGGTGCGCAATAGGAGCAGCACAGAACTTGTCACTGTAATCGTTCCGCCATCCTCTCCGTCCACCCATTTCCCGTTGATAAGGCCCTGAGTCCTGATCAACGACGGGTCCTTCAGCCCAAACTGTTTTAAAAAAGCCAAGTCAAGCCTGATCCGAAATAATCGAGCGGAGGAAACGGACTGCATTTACGGTTGCAGTGCTGCTGGCCATTCTGAAGCGTACGATGTGGTTCTGTTTTGCGGTCGCCCTGAGAGATGTGAGGAAAAAGAGAGCAGCACCCATGTGGAACGGTGTGGGGTCCTGTGACGTGAGAGTTGGAGAGTCCGTATGATTACCGGCTGACCGGCCCGAGTAACTAAATTTAGCTTCCGTCTTGCGTCCGTGAATCTGCGTCCCGCACGAGTTCGTCGATGGCTGAGCTGGAGGAAGTGGTGGCCAAGTTACTGGACGACCCCGCGACAGAGCCAATAGCGTCAGAGATTGGTGGTGCGCCCTGCCTCTCTCATTCCCGTTCGATGAAGCCTCATCCAGGAAAGTTTTACAGTCCATCTACGGCGATGATGCTCTGAGTCTTTGGAAACCTCCCCCGCAATCCACCAGAAAACAGGACGCGACGGTGAGGTACATCGTGACGATAGGGTATCTCAGTCGGGTCCTTCTCTGGTTGTCGTGGGGCTAATTCTTGCTTGACACACAAAAGGTTGCTGGATCCTCACGACCAAGTCACCTTCTCTATCTTGGTATCTTTGCCACCATCATACCCCTCTTCAGCGCCCCCTCAACTGCAACTCTTGTCAAGATACATTGGGGCTTTTGGAGTCTCGCCGGTAATCTTCGGAACTGTTTTGCGAACCTTCATTTCAACGACGGACGGAGTCGAATGGATACCCGAAGCTGTGTGCGTCTTCGATGGACTAGAAAATGTCAGGGAGAAGTGCGGGAGGTGGTACGAAGAGCAACTATCTGAGAAAGCCGCTGGGGAGATGGTCCGAGAGGAAATCAAAGAATCAAAACCTTCATCAGGATCCAACGACCCATCGGGCTCGCAAGAGGGCATCCCATCTGCCCGCTCAGCCGTCTCTGACTCCCAGGTTCTAGTGGAGCTCCCGGAGGGGTTGGAGATAATCGAGGCAGAGCCGATAGTGGATCGCAAAAGCTCCTTTATTGGAAGGGCATGCAGGATTACATCTCCTGATCAGGTGGGCGTGGCATACCAGTATGTCTATCACGCGATACTGACTCCTTGCTTAGGTCCCTCTAGTCATTTCTTACCTCCTATCCGACCGGAGAATTGCTCGAGCGGCCCACCCGGTCATCCATGCCTGGCGCTGTCAAGTAGGCAGTGTGCTTCACCAGGGTCCGTACAATTTTATCGTCCCTGCATTCGTCCTGATGGTCGTTTGTCATCTTCCAGATAATGACGACGACGGGGAGACTGCTTCAGGCGGCAGATTGGCTCATCTTCTCCAGATTCTGGTATGACATCCCATACGAAGTCTCGGGATTGGCGTTCTTATTTTCTCCCAGGACGTCGACAATGTGCTCGTCGTGGTCACTCGATATTTCGGTGGCACGCTCCTCGGTGCAGACCGTTTCAAGCACATAAACCAAGCTGCGAGGAATGCACTGGACGCAGGTGGGTTCTTGGATACTCCCGTACCAGACAGCAAAAGGTCTCGCAAGCACAAATGAAAAATGATGACGGGGGATGGTTAATTTATCTGCACATACAAAAGACAAATAAGCATGGGGCGCTGCCCGTAATTGGTTCACAGCCCCTACTTCTCATATCTGCGACATTGGCCATCCCTATTGTCTGGAGCTTGACGCAGCAACCAGTAGGGTCGGGTCGAAAGTAGGACGAAATCAGAGGCACCGTTCCGCCGGCTAAGATGTGCTAAGCGAATGAGATCCTGACCCAACGCTGGGTGATCAGGCGATCGAATGCATCTTCAAATGCCACGGCCGCGAACCCGCCAAATGGGCCTGTGTGCACGAGGCGCGCCATAACGAGATGGCCGCCCATGCCTATTAGAGTTCGGACTCTTCCTCACAACCTTCGCGTCGCACCGCTTCCTCACCGTGACCTTGCATTCCGACCATGGCTCCCGGCTCCCGACGACCGAAAGGGCGGGACGGCGTTCTCTCTGCGCTGAATATCGCCATCGATGCTCTTAATCTCGCGAAGGAGGTCTCGAGCATCACACCAGCGAAGGCCGTTTTTGGCACCGTTAGTGTCCTTCTCACAATGATCCGGGTACGTTCTCTTCTCTTCCGCGACGGCGTGTTCCAGCTAGGCTCACACATAGCCAGGACTCGATGGTCAACGAGCTGGATTACGTCGAGCTCGGGTTATCCTGTGCCGATATCTGTAAAGCTCTCGAACGAGGAATGAACGAGAAGAAACTGAGCGATCTCAATCAGTCTATGTGCGATGCGATAAACCAATTGACGACGTGAGTTGAGCCAGCGACGCACGTTTCAAGCCTTCCAATTATCATGCTCCCACCTACAGGACTGTTGCGGAAATACAAGGGAAGGTTATCAAACAGAGCAAGCGACACAGTGTCTCTCGATTCCTTCGTGCGAGGAATGACGAGGATGCGATTGCCGCTTGGAAGTCGGACCTCAACAGGATCCTTCATGTCTTCAACGTGCGTTTAGTGCGCTCCTCCTCGGCCATCGCTGATCATCCATTCTCCAGACCGAGCTGGGTATGAATACTCATACCATTGTTTCCGATATACATCAGAATGTGTTGAAGATCCGTGAGGATGCCGAAAGTCAAAATCGGACAGTAAGTGACATCCGTGTTCACCGTCTGAAGAAACGCTGAACATCGTCCAGACACGAAACAGGTCAGCGACTTCAACTACCGAGGGATCCGACGTCTTACATTATCTTCTAGCGTACCTGGAGAGTCACCACCACCACCCCCGAGGATCTTCTACGGACGTGACGAACTGATCGAGGAGATTGCTGGTTTTGCGGAGGACCTCACTCCGATCGCTCTCATCGGTGCGGGGGGGATCGGCAAGACTTCCGTCGCCTTGACCGTCCTTCATAACGATCGCATCGAGCAACGGTTTGGCATCAACCGCCGGTTCATCCGATGCGATCAATTCCCCGCATCGATCACACATTTCCTCCGCAGGCTCTCCGCAGCCATTGGCGCAGGCATTGAGGACCCGGAGGATTTGACGCCTCTCCGACCGTTCCTATCTTCCAGGGAAATGTTTATAATCCTCGATAATGCCGAATCCGTTCTCGACCCACGGGGACCAAATGCCAAGGAGATCTATGCGGTGGTGGAGGAGCTGAGTCAGCTTGATAACATTTGCCTTTGTATCACCTCTCGAATCTCCACCATCCCTCCCAACTGCGAACCTATTGACATCCCGACACTGTCGATGGAGGCTGCGCGCGACACATTCTATCGCATCCACAAACGTGGCGAACGGTCCGATTCGGTCAACAACATCCTGAAACAACTCGACTTTCATCCACTATCGATCACCCTACTCGCTACAGTTGCATATCACAACAAGTGGAGCACTGAGCAGCTGGCGGGAGAATGGGAAAGACGACGAACGGGTGTGCTGGAGACGGAGCATGACAAGAGCCTTGCTGCTACAATCGACCTTTCACTGACCTCGCCGATGTTCCAAACGCTTGGCCCCGACGCCCGAGGGCTTCTCGAAGTCATCGCCTTCTTCCCTCAGGGTGTCGACGATAATAACCTCGATTGGCTGTTTCCAACCGTACCCGACCGAACAAACATCTTTGACAAATTCTGCATTCTCTCCCTCACATATCGAAACAACGGGTTTGTCACGATGCTGGCCCCACTTCGCGACCACCTATACCCCAAGGATCCGATGTCAGCTCCACTCCTCCGCTCAACCAAGGAGCGTTACTTCAGCCGGTTGTCGGTTTTTGTTGATCCCAGTAGTCCTGGCTTTGGAGAATCACAGTGGATCATATCGGAGGATGCGAACGTCGAGCAGATGCTCGATATCTTCACAGCGATTGACGCAAATTCGGCCAACGTCTGGGATGCCTGTGCCAACTTCATGAATCACCTCTATTGGCACAAACCACGACCTGTCATACTGGGACGAAAGATCGAGGAGCTTCCGGATGGCCATTCCCACAAGCCGCTATGCTTGGTCAGGCTCTCGCTGTTGTTCGATTTGGTTGGAAATTTCATGGAGGAAAAGCGGCTCCTTGCAGATGCCTTAAAGCTCTATCGAGAGCGAGGGGATGATGGTGGGGTTGCTGTAACGCTGAGGTGCCTATCTACTGCGAATCGACAACTAAAAATCTATAAGGAAGGGATACAACAAGCCGAAGAAGCTCTGGAAATTCATGAACGCCTTGGTAATCCGGTGGCGCAAGCACGGTGTTTGGCCTTCCTCGCACAGTTATTGCAAGACGACGGCCAGCTCGACGCCGCAGAGAAGGCTGCATCCCGCGCAATTGATCTAGTCCCGGAGAAAGGCGATCAATTCCCGGTCTGCCAATGTCATGGTATCCTCGGCGATATATATCGTACCAAGGGCATGACAGAGAAGGCCATTCACCATTTGGAGACGGCCCTCGGAATTGCATCCCTTTTCAACTGGCACAGCGAACTGTTTTGGACTCATTACAACCTGACACAGCTGTTTTCCGGCCAAGGCAGGTTTGAGGATGCACACACTCACATCGAACACGCCAAGTCGCACGCGGTCAACGATACATACAAACTGGCTCGTGCAACGCAGCTACATGCCAACCTCTTGTATAGACAGCGCAGGCCTGATGAGGCAAAATCCGGAGTATTGCGCGCTATTGATATGTATGAGAAGCTTGGTGCAGTAGGGGATGTGGAGGTCGCTAGGACGCTCCTCCAGTGGGTCGAAGAGGCAATGGAAAATGGTGGGCTCCTGGAAATTACACTGCTTCGTGTGTGTATTGAATATTGATCCTTCATTCCAAGCTCAGGGAACTGGATGACGGCATCGGCCGCTGCGTTATATTCTCGAGATTCATCCTTCCGCAAGTCATCATGCATCATTACCTTGTCCCATATTACCACCATCCCACGATCTCTCCCATCGCAAGATCGTTCTCTTCTTGATCTGCTTTTTTTCACTCGTATCGACTACTCCGTATCTATTGTCCTGCCACTCGTCGTTAGTCTGTGTCCTGTGTCATGTCTCCTTGTTTCTCGCGTTACATTCGTTTTACATATGGGTACCTCGTAGATTGTCTGTGACATACATGGTCTGGTTTGGCGGGACCACGATCGTCACAAAGTCGCTCACCTTGATCGCTCCCTGTTGGTGAGATAAATCCTCACCGAAACACGGGTGGTCACCCGACGACAGGTTCATAGCCGTCCCAAGGAACTCCTCACGTATCAACGAATGACGGGAACCCCGCCCGAAGCCGTTACTGCCCACTAGCAATGAATGCCAAAGCCAGATTTCGCGACAACAGTAGATGCCCACTGAGTAGCCAAAGTGTATCTGTGACTTTGAATGCACACATATCAGGTAACAACTTGGACCGGCAAACAAAATTTGGATGGAGATGTGAAGGCGAAGATGGTGAACGTACTTGGAAAGCAGAAAAAGAAAGCCATACTGCCAACGATAACCCAGGAAAAATAGACATGAACAAGTGCGGTAGGGTCTGAACCAAGCCCCCGGACGCCTACCTTCTTAACACCCGTGACAAGAGCATCCGCATTCCCAAGCACGCTCCCCCAACAGCTCCTTCTCCTCCTCCGTGCTCTTGATTATCGAACCCCCTCTGATCCCATCCAACCCGCTGGTACCGGGCCCGTGACGCAACTGCGCCTTGTCCTCTTTCTCTTTCTCACTCCGCGGAGAAACCATGATGCGTCACGGTACCTCCGAGGGCCTCTACCACCGTTGACCCCGTTGAGACCCGAGATGCCCATTCGGGCCCCCAGGCTTGGACGGTAGTTCGTACTTGTAGCTGTGCCGATCCCCGTATTGGAGGGGTCGTTCGTGGCATCGGAACCAGAGGTCGACGTGAACGTGCTAGACGAAGACGGGAAGATTGTCCTCGGAGTGTTATCGAGGTTCGAAGGAGTTCGGTTGGGCAGGGGGGTGCTACTCCCTTGCCTGAACCTGCGATCTGCACGTGTCCATCCTCATATTATGAGGAACGGAATTTGAGGGCAGAGGTGTCCTTGGTCGGTGAGGTGCCGGGTGGGACTCAAAGGGGGGGGGAATATGTTCTTTGGGAGTGGCATCGAATTTGACGTCGAGGAAACGGACATGAAGTGCCAAAAGCACTACCAAACTTTCCGGATGAGGAATTCAAATTACTAAAGGAAGAAGAGCCGGAAGAGCCGAGTGATGGTGGGTCATCGAGCCTTTCGTAGAATCGTTGTGAAGACGACGTTCTCAAGGAAGCTTCGAAAGGACTTGCGGGTGCGTTTGGCTGTGCGGCTCGAGACTTGGGACTTATGCTGAAAGCAGGAAGAAGACCTTTGCTATCGCCATTCCCGCTGATCGATTCTCGATTTCAGAAGTAACTGGCGTTGTGGGGAAGGAGAGGGGGAGCGAACGAATTGATGAAGGACGGATTCCGATCCAGTCTGGATGAGGGATTCGGCGATCGAATGTATCTTCAAATGCCACGATGACCGCGAATTCGCCAAATCGGCCTGTGTGCACGAGGCGCGCGATAACGACATGGCCGCCCATCCCTATTAGAGTTCGGGTTCTTCCTCACAGCCTTCACGTCGCACTCCTTCCTCACCGCGACCTTGCATTCCGGCCATGGCTCCCGGCTCCCAACGGCCGAAAGGGCGGGACGGTGTCCTCTCCTCACTGAATATTGCCATCGATGCCTTGAATCTCGCAAAGGAGGTCTCGAGCATCACACCGGCCAAGGCCGTTTTTGGCACCGTCAGCGTCCTTCTCACAATGATCCGGGTGTGTTCTCTTCTCTTCCGCGATGGCGTGTTCCAGCCAGACTCACACATAGCCAGGACTCGATGGTCAACGAGCTGGATTACGTCGAACTTGGGTTATCCTGTGCCGATATCTGCAAAGCCCTCGAACGGGGAATGAACGAGAAGAAACTGAACGACCTCAATCAGTCTATGTGCGATGCGATAAACCAATTGACGACGTGAGTTGAGACATCGACACACATTTCAAGCCTCCTACCTATCGTGCTTCCGATCACAGGACCGTTGCGGAGATACAAGGGAAGGTTATCAAACAGAGCAAGCGGCATAGTGTCTCTCGGTTTCTTCACACGAGAAACGACAAGGATATGATTGCCGCTTGGAAGTCGGACCTCAACAGGATCCTTCATATCTTCAACGTGCGTTTAGTGCGCTCCTTCCCGGTCATCGCTGATCGTTCCTTCTCCAGACCGAGCTGGGTATGAATACTCATACCATAGTTTCCGATATACATCAAAACGTGTTGAAGATCCGTGAGGATGCTGAAAGTCAAAATCGGACGGTAAGTGACATCCGTGTTCACCGTCTGAAGAAACGCTGATCATCATCTAGACTCAAAACAGGTCAGCGACCCCAACTACCGAGGGATCCGACGTCTTACATTATCATCTAGCGTACCTGGGGAGTCACCACCACCACCACCGAGGATCTTCTATGGACGTGACGAGCTGATCGAGGAGATTGCTGGTTTTGCGGAGAACCTCACTCCGATCGCTCTCATCGGTGCGGGGGGGATTGGCAAGACTTCTGTCGCTCTAACTGTTCTTCATAACGATTGCATCAAGCAACGGTTTGGCGTCAACCGCCGGTTCATCCGATGCGACCAATTCCCCGCATCGACCGCACACTTCCTCCGCCGGCTCTCCGCAGCCATTGGCGCAGGCATCGAGGACCCGGAGGATTTGACGCCTCTCCGACCGTTCCTATCTTCCAGGGAAATGTTCATAATCCTCGACAATGCCGAATCCATTCTCGACCCACGGGGACCAAATGCCAAGGAGATCTATGCGGCGGTGGAGGAGCTGAGTCACCTTGATAACATTTGCCTTTGTATCACCTCTCGAATCTCCACCATCCCTCCCAACTGCGAAACCATTGACATCCCGACACTGTCGATGGAGGCTGCGCGCGACACATTCTATCGCATCCACAAACGTGGCGAACGGTCCGATTCGGTCAACAACATCCTGAAACAACTCGACTTTCATCCATTGTCAATCACCCTACTTGCTACAGTCACGCATCAAAACAGGTGGGACACCGACCGATTGACAAGAGAATGGGAGAATCGGCGAACGGGGGTGCTGGAGACGGAGCACGGCGGGGGACTTGCCGCTACGATCGACCTTTCGCTGAACTCACCAATGTTCCAAACACTTGGCCCTGATGCCAGAGGACTTCTCGAAATCATCGCCTTCTTCCCTCAAGGCGTCGACGAGAACAACCTCGATTGGCTGTTTCCAACCATACCCGATCGAACGAACATCTTTGACAAATTCTGCATTCTCTCCCTCACATATCGGAACAACGGTTTTGTCACGATGCTGGCCCCACTTCGCGACCACCTATACCCCAAGGATCCGATATCAGCTCCACTCCTCTCCTCAACCAAGGAGCGTTACTTCAGCCGGTTGTCGGTTCGTGTTGATCCCAGCAGTCCTGGCTTTGGAGAATCACAGTGGATCATATCGGAGGATGCGAACGTCGAGCAGATGCTTGATATCTTCACAACGATCGACGCAAATTCGGCCAACGTCTGGGATGCCTGCGCCAGCTTCATGAATCACCTCTATTGGCACAAACCACGACTTGTCATACTGGGACCAAAGATCAAGGAGCTTCCGGATGGCCACTCCCACAAGCCATTATGCTTGTTCAGGCTCTCGCAGTTGTTTAATTTGGTTGGAAATTTCATGGAGGAAAAGCGGCTCCTTGCAGATGCCTTAAAGCTCTATCGAGAGCGAGGGGATGATGGTTGGGTTGTTACAACATTGAGGCCCTTATCTGGTGCAAGTCGACGACTGGGCCTCTTCAAGGAAGGGATACAACTGGCCGAAGAAGCATTGGAAATCTGTGAACGGCTTGGTGATCCGGTGGAAGAAGCACGGTGTTTGAGCTACCTCACTTTTTTGCTGTACGAGGACGGCCAGCTCGATGCCGCAGAGAAGGCCGCATCCCGCGCGATCGATCTAGTCCCGGAGAAAGGCGATCGATTTCCGGTCTGCCAATGTCACCGTATTCTCGGCAATATACATCGTGCCAAGGGCATGATAGAGAAGGCCATTCGCCATTACGAGACGGCCCTCGGAATTGCATCCTCTTTCAACTGGCACAGCGAACTGTTTTGGATTCATTACAACCTGGCACAACTGTTTTACGGCCAAGGCAGGTTTGAGGATGCACACGCTCACATTGAACACGCCAAGTCGCACGCGGTCAACGATGCGTACAAACTGGCTCGTGCAACGCATCTACATGCCGACTTGTTGTATGGACAGGGCAGGCCTGAAGAGGCAAAATCCAAAGTATTGCACGCTATTGATATGTTTGAGAGGCTTGGGGCAGCGAGGGAGCTGGAGGTCGCTAGGATGCTCCTCCGACCGATCGAAGAGGCAATGGAAAATGGTGAGCTCCTGGAGATCACGCTGCATCGTGTGTGTATCAATCCTTCATTTCAAGCTCAGGGAACTGGATGATGGCATCGGCCGTTGCGTCGCGTTCTTCGGATCCGTCCTTGCGCAAGTCATCATTACCTTGTCCCATATTACCACCATCCCACGATCCGTCCCATCGCAAGATCGCCCTCTTCTTGATCTGCTTTTTTTCACTCGTATGGACTACTCCGTATCTGTTGTCCTGCCACTTGTCGTTAATCTGTGTCCTGTGTCATGTCTCCCTGTTTCTCACGTTACATCTATTTTACATATGGGTATCCCGTAGACTGCCTGTGACATCCATGTTCTGGTTTTGTGGGACCACAACCGCCGCGAAGTTTATCGCTATCCCAATGAACCCCTCCACGCACAAACGAGTGACGTGTCACACCCGGATGACGATGCATCACACGGCCAGACTTCGTAATAGCACTTGATCCCCACTGAGTAGCTAAAGTGGATCTGTGGCTTCGGATGTACGCACACCAGGTAACGACTTGGACCGGCGAACAACATTTCGATGAAGATGTGAGGGTGAAGATGATGAACATGCTTAGAGAGCATAAAAAGAAAGCCATACTGCAAACAATAACCCAGGAAAAATAGATACGAACAAGCATGGTAAGGTCTGACGCCGCTCAGCCAAGACCCCAGATCCCCGCCTTCTTAACACCCTCGACAAGAGCATCCACATTCCCAAGCATGCTCCCCAACAGCTCCTTCTTCTCCTCCGTGCTCTTGATTATCGAACCCCCCCTGATCCCATTCAACCCGCTGGTACTAAGTCCATGGCGTAACTGCGCCTTGTTCTCTTTCTCTTTCTCACTCCGCGGGGAAACCATGATGCGTCCCGTTTCCGCGTCACGGTACCTCCGAGGGCTTCTCCCACCGTTGACCCCATTAATACCCGAGCTACTCATTCGGGTCCCCAGACTTGGGCGGTGGTTTGTACTTGTAGCTGTGGCGACTCCCGTATTGGATGGGTTGCTGGTAGCATCGGAAGTGGAGGTCGACGCGGAGGTGCTAGAGGAAGACGGGAAGATTGTTCTTGGAGTGTTGTCGAGGTTCGAAGAGGTTCGGTTGGGCATGGAGGGCGCTGCCCCCTTGCCTAAGCCAGCGATCTGCATTTTCTTCGGTGTTATTGGACCGAGGTCTAACTCTTTCTGAAGCATTGACAGTTGCTTTGACGATGGTCCAGTGCCTACCCTTGTATTATGAGGAGCGGAATTCGAGCGCGGAGGCGTCCTTGGTCGGTGAGGCACCGGGTGGGACTCAGGAGGAGGAGGGAATAAGTTCCTTGGGGCTGGCATTGAATTTGACGTCGAGGAAGTGGGCATGAAAGCGCTGCCAAGCTTTCCGGGTGAAGAATTCGAGTTACTGAAGGAGGAAGAACCAGAAGAGCTGAGCGATGGCGGATTCTCGAGCCTTTCGTAAAACCGCTGTGACGACGACGCTCTCAAGGAAGCTTCGAAAGGACTTGTGGGTGCGTTTGATTGCGTGGCTCGAGACCTAGGACTTAGGCTGAAAGCAGGAAGAAGACCTTTGCTATCGCTAGCCAGACTTGCATTTCCACTATCGCCGTTCCCGCTGATAGATTCTCCGAAACTTGATTTCAGAGGTGAGGTAGCCGGGGTCGCGGTAGTAGTAGATTGGGGGAAGGAGAGGGGGAGCGAGGATTCCGAGCCGGTTCGACGTTGGGTTGATGACGGTACAGCAAAAGAGTGTTCATCCAGAAGGTAGAAGTATAAGAATTCCAGACACTTCATCCTGGGGGGGTGGGAAGCACGTTTAGCCTCGTCGATCAGAGAAGACACGAATACCGTGAACTTACCTGACTTCACGAGGGGTTCCAGCCCTCTTCAATATCTTTACAGCAATCTGAACTCCCTTAGCCTCTTCAAACGCCCTCAACGCTACCGAGGAGTCCACCAAAATACACAATAGGGTGTCTAATACCGCCGAGGCGAGTTGTGGCGGGGATTGCGTTTGAGGCTCTTTCGAACTCTCAGGCTTTGTGTTCTTTTTTCCATCGCTGGAGGAGGTCGAAGACGAAAGATCCGCGGACGATTGCTGGTGCTGGAGGGCGGATGGAGGAGAAGAGACATGTCTTGAGACCAGGAGAAGGTCTACGAGGATCTACAACGCGAACTGGTCAACTTTACGAACAGTGCAAGGTCCGGCACACGAACCTCGAGAGAATATTTTCGCCCGAGAAACGCCTTGGTAGGTTTATGAATCAGCGCGACACCTTGCACGACCCCTAAAGCCTGGATGAGTTGAGATGCGATAGTCTTGGATTCATCCTGTTTGTCCTCTGGATCCGAGACGAAGAACAAAGGTAAAAACCCAGGTCCCCGGAGCCGACCACGATAACTGAGACAAACTCACGATCCAAGTTCGTCCCCCTACTCAACAACACCTCGAGATACCCAGTAGCAGAAGTGATCCAAATGAGAAGCCTCGACGGAACTATATGGGAGGAAAGCTTAGCGAACAGATCGACCCGGAAGAAAATAGACAAAAAAAAAAGATGCCAGTGATGAATCGACGATCGAAAGTTCCGCCCTTTCCGGCTTGTCGGAAGATGCGGTGGCTTAATTCAAGGGGTTGGGTCTCTCACTCACTGTTAGATTCGAACCCGGCTTGCGCTTTCAAGAACTCCTGGAACTGCGGTGTCCTTTGAGCGTCTTTAGGAACGCATATTGAGGCAATGAGGTATTCAAGTTGTGACAGCGCAGTTGATCTTTGGGCGGATGTTGTGCGTGAAGAGCATATCTGTAGACCCGGGGAAGAAGAGTAAACTCAGCGCACATGTCTCTCCATCTGGATGCAGGGGACTTACCACGTCGAGGGTATCGGGCAGAGTATCCATTGAGTTAAGTTGAACCTTGCAACGAGGCGCGTTTGACACTTATAAGTCACGTGTCATCATGACTTTCTCACGTTCCGACTCTGACGCCATGACATCTTGTAAGCGCTCATGACGACAGCCCCTACCACAATGGATGCAGAAAATGTATTTTATATCCAAGAAAGTTGACGATGCTCAGATTGCAAATTACACCCTTCATCTAGCCTTTGTAAATGGCGGTTAGTGACCCGAGGGCGGATCATAAACACAGCCCAGGCTATCAGGGAAGTTGCTTATTTTCCTCATGGCACCGGTAAACAAGAAAGTACAGCACTGTTTTACAACTCTTTGTTCAACTCGTACAACATTTTGATTTCTTCAGCCTAGAAGTGGGTGAGGGGTAGTGCCTGCAGGGAGGAAGTGACTCACACTCTTGATAAGGCGTCGTTTACAATGTCTCCTTCAGAGCCTCCAAAATTTTATCTCCCATTTGCGTTGTGGAGACGGTCCCGCCGAGATCCTTCGTCCTGAACTCGGAGCCACCAAACTTCTTCTCATCAAGCACACGCCTGACTGCGGCCTCGATGGCCTGAGCGGGCTTATCCAACCCCATGGAATACCTCAACAGCAAGGCAGCACTGAGTATGGTTCCGATTGGGTTGGCAATGCCCTGCCCAGCGATATCAGGGGCCGAACCATGAATAGGCTCGTACAAGCCAGGTGTGGTTTTGAAATCAGGAGAGCTGAAGTCGGATATCGTAGGTGCACCGGCGAGAGAAGCCGACGGCAGCAATCCCAGGGAACCTGGGATGACGCTGGATTCATCTGAAAGACTAATGAAGTCAACCAAGTGCCAAATCGGACCCTGGAGCCTGCATACATATCTCCAAACAGATTCTCCGTCAGCAAAACGCCGTTAAGTTTTCGCGGATTGGCAACGATCAACATCGAGGCAGAGTCAACCAGTTGGTGATCCAGTTTGATCTGAGGATATTCCTCTTTTAAGGTCTCGGTGACCACCTTCCTCCACAGTCTTGAGCAAGCCAGAACATTGGCTTTGTCAATGGAGTGGATCTCCAAGGGGGGATTTGCTGTCATCGCCAACTTGGCCGCGACGCGCGTGATCCTCTTGATCTCCTCGACACTATAGATCATAGTATCCCAAGCGACATCCTCGTTGGGGGCGACTCCAGCCTCCTTGCGTTCGCCGAAATACAGCCCTCCGATTAACTCACGAAGGACGATGATGTCCACACCCCGGGCGATATCAGGCTTGAGAGGTGACGCGGAGATGAGAGAGTCGGAGGCGAAATTTGCCGGCCGGATATTAGCGTACAATCCGAGTACTTTCCGGAGGGCGAGAAGACCTTGTTCAGGTCGGACTGGACTATCGACACCCCACTTTGGCCCGCCAACCGAACCTAGCGTAGGTTGGCGCGTGTCAGCCAAACAGAAAACCGGAATAATATACAAAACTCACCCATCAGAATGGCATCGGCCTCCTTGCATGCCTTTAGAGTAGCAGCCGGCAGTGGTTCACCAAGGGAATCGATGGCATTCCCCCCGAATGGGTAAGATTCCAACTTGAGTTCGAACGAGGTCGAAGCGTCAGAAACGGCCGTGAGGATCTTGATGGCTTCCGCAGTTACTTCGGGCCCTGTATCGTGAGCAAACAATCCTGGTCAGATGCCACCAGAAAACATCCACGATGATAAACAAAATCAGCACCGATCCCATCGCCAGGAAGGACGGCGATACGAAAACTGCAAATCGAGTGATGGCGGTCAACCGCAGGCGATCAAGGATGATTAGCGTCCGGAACAACTCACATCTTCTTGGACATCTTGAGTGAAGGAGGGGGTTAACTGCTGGTTGTCGTAACCTTGCAAGCCGAAAACGTTGTCGATCTGATCTTGCCTTCCACCTTCACCCATGCCTGTAAGTTTCTGACTCGTTCATACTTGACATCGGCCGAACGCCCTAACCAATGAACGTCCGCTAGGCCTACCACTCGTCGTTCAATGAGTACCCCGATATGCGGTTGGTGGGGAACACCGCCGTGTTGCCCATCCGCACGAAGATTAGAGGACCCGCTTCGCAAGGTGGGTCCCTCTCTAATCGTTATTCGCGACCACAACGCATCGCTGACCGCATATACCTATCACAGCCAACCCGGACGAAGCAGACATTATCGACGAGACTTTAGACCTCTTCCGTGCCAACTCCCTTTTCAGAAACTTTGAGATCAAGGGCCCCGCGGACCGCCTTCTCATCATCCTCATCTTATACGTCTCCGACTGCCTCGCCAAAATTGGCTCAGCTCGTGTCACCCCAAGCCAGCTCGAGGCCTCCAAAATGCTGAACACATTGTCTGTGGACAACTTTCCAATCCCCGGTGATGCCGGATTCTTATTGAACGCACACTATGCTCCTCCGGGTAGCCGGGTGGACGGAGGTATGTTATCACAAGTAGTTCAATCTGAGCACCATCTAACTTGCCGTCAGATCACCTGCGACAGTACCTTGTTCAGGTCAGACAGGAACTTGCTGCACGGTTGGTGGAGAGACTATATGCGGATGGAACTGGAAAACCGAGCAAATGGTGGATGTCATTCCAGAAGAGGCGTTTCATGAACAGGAGTATCGGTACCTAAGCACTGAACACCACGTCGGGCTACTGACACTGTACAACCAATACACAACCGAGGCTAGTTTTTCCTCCTTCGTTCATTCGGATTCCGTTTTCCGTGCCCAATGGTTGGCATATCCCCGCGGTTGGTTGTCCGGCCTTTTCCGCTTGGCCCAGCAATCAACATCTCTGGTATCCAGTCGGGGTCCATCCAGCTTCCCATGATTGCGCCTCCCTTACCGCCCCTCGACAAGGACCCGTTCAGCATCTTCCTCTCTGTCCTCTCCCGCTTGTTGTCGGCCAGCTTCTTTGCCGACATCCAAGCGGTCTGGTCCTCCCTCAAGATCAACCCGTCGCCGGTCCCAGTTTTGGCTGAACCAGGTTTTGGAGCTGGTATCGAGTAGATCGTCCCCCGAGTTTTGTACTGGAAGTTCTTCTTAAGGTGCACCTCCATTTTTGGTGTACCGTCCTCCGATGCAGACATCGTAACGGAAGCACGTAGGAGAGTGGGGTTTCCGCAGGACGGGCAGAATTTCTTGGACGAGTCCTTGCAGATTCTGTATTCACCATCAGAACTAGCCCTAGATGCGTTGATAAGAACAAGAACTTACTTGAAGCAGGCGTGGCAGCGCAATACCCAAGTCTTCACCTTGTCGATCTTCTTTCCATCCACCCCAACCAGGCTCAACCCCATGTGCATTAGCAGGTTCTGCATGGCAAAATCGGTTGTCATACAGCCAGTTGCCACCTTCCGGTTGGAACCACCTTGAGCAGGGATGAGCTGGAGGGCTTTCGATTTGTGAAGTGCGACGTTAGTCGGTGTTATCCACTCTCCTTCGCCATCGTCTTCGTCACTGGGGTCCTCGTAGAGTGGCGGTGTCTCGGGAGGGGTTGGTAATGGATTTTCTGGCTCAATAAGTATGGTCTCCGCGGGTTCAGTCTCGGTCGAGGGACCGGGTACTGGAAGTTCGTCTGTCGAAACATCGGACGATGGAGTAGCCTCAATAGGTGTTTCGACCGGTTCCTCTTCCAAAGTAGTGTTATCCAGGGATTCGGTTACAGCTTCGACTTCTCGATCCTGCTCTATCTGATCCCCCGCTCAGCATGAACTCCCCAGTACAAGGTGGATAATGAGAAATACCTGTGGATCCCCCGACTCCTCCTTCTCCTGCAAGTCCAACTCATACGTCAAAGCAACGACGCAGATATCCGTGTGCGACAAGACGCTGTAATCACCCGTCTTCTTTGCAACAGCAATAGCTAAATTCGTTCATCGGCTCCTCCTCCACCTGAAAAAATTCAGAACGTACTAACTGTGTGCAAGAGACGAAGGTGTTGGATCCCGAACTTGGATCCTGACTCCGGCGTTTAGTGCTAGGGATTCAAAGTGCTGTTTGGCTCGCGGATCTTTCAGTTCAGAGATGACTTGAGGAACGATGTAGTAGGTCTGAGCGAGGTTCCGTAATGGACTGAACGAGAGCAGGGGCCCTGCATCCAGAACAAGATTTTTGCAACCGGGTTGAGAACTGGATGCTGCCATTCCGTCGCGAAGGTGAGAGGGAAGAGATATTCGAGGACTCTGATCTCTCGATTGAAAAATTGGCCCGGAGTCGATCACCCCCCCGCTTCCCGCCTCCGCGCCCTGAGATTTGCGGCAGGAGGCATAATCCACAATCATGGCTCTACCGCAGTCACTGAGGACATCAGTGACACCTCCAGAGCTCGAGCTGATAGCCTCAGAACAGCTCATCGACATCGTCCCTCTCGTGACGATGGAAAAGACCGCCTTCATCTCCGTAAGCACCGTTCAATCTAATCTACCGTTGCTCTCTGAGATAGTTAGACCCGACGACCAATCGCCGATGCCTTCTATTCTGGTACGGAAAGGGTGCTTATGGCCCGTTACGCCCTCCAGCGAAAGCCCGAGTTCCGTTATGGATAGCGGTAAACCTCAAATTGAAGAAGAAATGTCACATCGTCCCACCGGAGTGGCTATCAGTTGGTATCGTATCTCTCGTGTCTAGGTTAACACGAGTTTGCGGTTGACGAGGGTATTTTGGATAGAATTCCTTCAGGACAGGTTGACCCGCGAAACCTCGAATCCCGGTTTCAGTCAACTCCCGTTCCGATTTGCAGAGATCTCAAAGGTCATCCTAGACATGTTAGTCGGTACATATGTCTGGATATGAGGATGAGACTGACACCGGATAGTGCATCAGATGATCTTGAGAACCCTGATAAGATTCGCACCCTTCTGAAGGACATTCGAGAAGCCAGACAAGCCAAGAGCCGGGAGGGTATCACAAAGTTGGACCACAGTGAACTCGGTGTGCGTGACCCACCCTCCTCCCGATCGGTTCTGTGTCTTATACTCGCATAGCTTTCTGGACTTTGTTCCATGGAGATCAACGAAATTCGGCCGTTCTTCGTCAAGGGGATGGGCGTCTTAACAAAACTCATCCGCGACCCAGAACACCCTCCTAACCTCGACGAGACTTGATCGTACATTCAACACCTCTCAAGTGTGGGGATCTGGGATGCCTCTCGGTCTATAATGGGTCGAGTAAACGATCCTGCAGGATATCTGCATGCATTCACCGGTGGCCAGTCACTCGCGGCTAGGCGGGGAGCATCGGAAACCAACTTAGTATTACAGTGTGAGTATAACAGCCATACTAACGAAAGATAGAACAAAAAGAATAAGAATTGTTCAGCTGTTGCCTATTTGTCGTGCACCACTGTACCCTCATCACTTTCGATTCTCTTGAAGGAGCTTGATGATGAGGTCCATCTTCTCCTCGATACCATCGGTTCTCTTGTCCAAAGCGTCCATCCTCTTGCCCAGTTCGCTTATTATCGTGGCCTCGGGCGACTTGAGGTGTCCAACTTTAGTAGCCGCACCTTACGTCAAGAGTCGAACGTTGAACGCTTACCATGGTGGTCTTCGGGAACTCCTTAATCAACTCGGTGAATGGTATCTTGCTAATAACCAATCCCCTTTCGGCATCCTTTCCGGTCACCTTTGGATCCCTCCCATCCGGAGAATCGTTCGAAGTGATTGTGACATTGACCCAGTCCCTCAACCAAACGTTGCGATTCGGGTCAAACACAGCTTCGAACAAGTTGATGCATATCATGGGGATAAAGAATATGATGAGCATAACATAGCGATTCAGCTATGAAAGGTTGTCAGCGCCACGGACACGGTCGCGGTGCCTGACCTCACCTCAATGTACCCTCCCCGCGTAAGACATAACCTGGACGAAAGCACAGTTAAACTGGAGAGTAGCAGCCATATATTTTATCACTTACTCGAAAGGCGCGATAAACGCCTCGACAAGATTGAATGGAGCGGGATACACGAACTCGTCTGGCGCCCTGATCGAACTAACGGTCTTGGTCGCAAAGAATGTCAGGAACTCCGCTTCAGCATCCTCGACAATCTGATGAAAAATCCAGCTCAGCATCCAGGGAAATAGACGAGGAAGGCTAAACCCACCTCCGAATAAGCGGATGAGAACAGAGAGATAAGGACGTTGAGTAGGATCACTGCCGTCACGACGTTCCACCTACGCCGAGTTAAGAAACAGTCCTTACCACTCCCCATACAGGTGTACTTACAAGTAAAAGAGAGCCAAGCTAGCAGGGCTACTCGAGGTATCAATAATGAGCCAAATCAAACAGGTGTTTCGTTACCTTGGTCTAAGTTTCTCGTAGTCGGGGGCTCTGAATGCGAGTGAATCAGCTAGCATACACGCAGGAGCACATCAACTCACTGTAGTAGAGATTGAATAAGCAGATGCTTGGAGACCGTTAATAACTACGGAAAACCCGTCAGATCACTTTCACTCACTATAATCTATACGAAATGGTTAGCGGGTTGACCGTGAAGTCATTCGGAACATACCGTTGAGGCATTGTCAGACGTGCCGTCAGCGACGTCAAGGGCATACAATCCTTGCGCAAATCCGATGGCCAAGAGGGAAAGGAGCTATAAAAAACTTGAGCCCCGCGTAACGAGGTAACCGTCCGCTCTGAGGACTTACAGCAAAGAATATCCCAGACTCCCGCAGCATTCGAGCAATGCAAATTTGCAATGTTCCCATGTACCTAGTCACCCGTCAGTCACACATCCAAAGGACGATCAGGCGGACACACTTGTAACCATCGAAGATAGTAATCAACTCTAGAATAGAGAGTCAGTTCAATCCACGCAAGTGCCAAATAAACGCACTCATCCTGGGGGGGTGATCTTAAGTTACGGAAGAGATGGTCAAGGGGTTGAGGCTCACCAAATCAGCGGAGAGATGAAACTCAACACCTGGAAACTTCGAAGCTTGCTGTGTTCGGACGTGCTTCCCGTCGAGCTCAGTCCGATGACCCGCAGAACAAATGCGGTCATGAAAAGGGCATCGGTGAGGAGGTTCACGAAGTGCCAAAATGAGAACGAGCGCCAGGTCGCGAAGCGCAGCAGCTTAAAGATCTATGTTTCGAAGGGAACGTAAGACCGAGTCCCGGGAACTTTGGGACAATACACCAACCTTGAAGTTGTCTGAAATTTTAATCCCGTCAGAGCGTTTATTTCGGAAGAAGTACGAAGGGCTCACTCTCTAACGAGAAGGATAAAGCCAACACGTAAACGATTACTTCCCAAGGATCAATATGCTGGTTGTTCGGGTCAATCTTATCGAGTGGTTCCCGAACTTATATGGTCTGGATTTAGATACCATGGCTGAAGGAGGGGTTGACATCACGCACCGGCGATACTGTAAGCGACGAGGAAGAATAACCACACCGTGACCTTGAAGTAGTTCTGGTACCTAGAGGTGGAATGAGGGACAAACTCCTCGAATGTATAACGAACGTACTTGGGAACTGCAAGCCTGGATGCGTCTAGAAATGATGCAGAGCGATTCTCGCGATAGGCGACGTCTGAAAGTTTGTCAGCGGGCGGGGAAGAAGAAAACAGAAGCCAACAAACAGTCGATATCGTGGTCCTTGTTGTGCTTTTGCACGATGTCACCATTCCATAACGCCATAACGACTAGCACATGTCCGTTAGCAGGTGTCGTGTGACAAGTGTGGGAAGCTCACGATCTTGGGCTTCGCTAGAAGACAAGAAGATGGTGCTACAGAGAGTGAGGTTAGCGAGTCTCATCCTCCCCTATCGACGGTCCAAATCCGCACCAACGTGAGTCAATCGCGAGCTCCAGTGCTGTAGACAAGTCGCTCCTCTCCCCGTCCCACTCGAGGTGGGAGAACCGAGTGGACATGATATCGTTCAATCTGTCTGGAGGAGACAAATGAATTACACGACGCGCGAGAACTTCACAAGCAATCGCTCTGCCGTAGTTCTCGCCGTAGTCGGCGGGGTTATGGTTTGCTTCGTACATGAAGTCGCGCCTGGCGCGTAAAAGAGCATACGGGAGCTGCACAAATAGTCAAAAATTGTGGCGGTCGCGAAGTGGGGTCACAAACCGCTTCGTGAAAGTCCCCAGCTGCAGCGATGTACGTGGAGATAACCTGGGGTGTGATCACCCTGCTAGTGGGCTCGTTGATGCTCTCGGGACCCACTTCCACCGGCAACAGCTCCAGAGTCATAGCCCTCACGCGAGTGACGAGCTCTGCCATCGAGAACGAGTTCAGCAACTTTGAGGTTGATCCGGGAACTCAGCAAGCTTACTCGTTATACTGTCTGGAGTCGCATGTAGACTCTGAATAGACGTGATAGAGGCGCGGTCGTCGTCCGACATGACTGCAGTCCTAGAAAACGTTGGGTCGCTGTTCTCGTGGTTCGCGGTCAGGCCACGGGAGGGAGAAGTTGAGGGGGAGGAAGGGAGTGAGGGTCAGGGGCCTAGCCGGTATTTCTCCCAGTTTCCCTTAACGTCATTGATCATTTGACAGTGCATCGAAGCCGGTCTGCCACGTGATCGAAGTTCAATCGTTCAACTTGAACGCGGCCTACGATTTCATCCCTCGATCTCTAGGCGCAGACGCGACGGGTACTGGATAGTTTCTCGAGATCTGGACCTGGCATGCTGGGATCCAAGACAAAGCGTGTTGCAGCCTACGGGAAACGCTCTCACAGGATTGTGGCGACTGATGGTCTCAGCCGAGCAAATGCCAGTGGGAGAACAGCCGCCTCTCCTCCAATCGCTGTCATCGTGCTCGATGACCCCGTGTCAGACACCTCGCCGCTGTCTTCTCCCGTTAGACCGAAGGCTGCTTCGCCTGTTACCAAGAAGAAATCTACGACGAGGAAAAAGGTCACGCTGAGGTCTATTGGTGGCCCTACGTCTGTCCGCCGTCCATTGGCCCCCAGAGAACCGGCTGTGTCGATTAACATCGAGTCTAAGCAGGTGGAAAGACCCCCGACAAAGCTTGTCAAGAAACTGCCACCCTCGCCAGTGGTAGACGTCGAGATCATTGTCTTGGATGACGAAGGCAGAACCGTGACGAAAGAACGGAGGGTCTCAAGAACCGGGGCACAGGTTAATCCTGTGACCACTTCCCCATTACCTTCTCGTCCCAAACACGACAGGAAGAACACCGAGGGATCGAAGCCTCGAAAGGCGCATCGGGCTAAATTACCCGTCATCGATATCTCTTCCGATCCAGAACAGGAACTGCCAATACCCAGACAAAAGCGTGCGGCTACCCGACGGCGCCGGATCGTCATATCCTCCGATGAGGATGAGCCCGAAGAGCAAGAGGTCGCTCAAATTCCCATATCCGTCGCCCCTTCCATTCCACCACTTCCATCACCCCCTCCTCCTCACTCCCCTTCCCCGCCTCCGCGCATACCAACCCCTCCACACAAATACTCCCCGCCTCCTCGAACGAAGCAGCGACCCTCGTCTCCTCGGCCCCTCCAATACGATCCAACCACCAACAAACCGAGGCAACTCACCCCCATCCGTCGCGGCAAGAAGTCCTTCCCTCAATCTCCCAAATCGGTAATTTCACTGGAAGACGACGAAAGCGACTTCGATGACACAGACGTCAACGACCTTCTCAAGTTCACGGGTCTTTCCATATCAGACTACCGGGAGCCCGCGCCGGATGTTCCCGAACACCTCCTTCCCTTGCTTCAGGAATGCAACCAAGATTCCCCGCACGAATTCTCCTCGTTCATCAACAGTTTCCCCTTCGATCCGATCGTCCAGTCATACGAGTCAGAGCTAGCGGCGTACTCGAAAGCCGAGTTTCGGAAGGTCGGGGAGGCGTCATACTCGGAGGTCTTCGGTATTGGAGGTGTGGTGTTGAAGATAGTTCCCCTCCGCGATGAATCCGGAACAAAGGCAGACAGATACGACATAGAATCCCCACCGCCTAGCGATGCAAGGGACGTTTTGCAGGAAATCGCAGCTACGCGGTTGATGGGGGAACGAAGTGAAGGATTCACCAAACTACTCCGGACTTATGTAGTGAGAGGCAAGTATCCCTCCCTGCTTCTATCGTTGTGGGACGAATACAACGAAGTGAAGGGGTCAGAAAGTATCAAACCAGGTGAGGCGAGTAGTGGGCTGGATCTTCGCTCTGCTCACACACTCTCTCAAGACACGTTCTCTGGGTCGCAGGTATACGCAATTATCGTCCTTCCCAATGGTGGTCCGGACCTGGAAGCGTACATGTTTTCCTCTCCTTCGAAGAAAGGGTGGGCGCAAGCCTGTAGCATCTTCTGGCAGGTGGTGTACAGCATTGCCGATGCTGAAAACCTGGTTTCGTTTGAGGTTTGTGTTTGTTTGGGTTGTGGTATTCTTTCTGTGGTGTGCTCAAGCCCAACCTAGCATCGTGATCTTCATTGGGGACAGATTCTAATCCAAAACATTTCCATGTCAAGCATCTCGAAGCAGGGCACGACTCGCCCCTCTATGGATGACTTGTCCTCCGGGGTAATAGCCACAATCATCGACCTCGGTCTCTCCCGAATGGACGCGTCCCCGACAGAGGTCCATTGGACGGCATTCGCACCGGAAGTCTTCGAGGGTGAAGGCGACTACCAATTTGACATCTACCGAATGATGAGGGACCACAACGGAGGTTCATGGAAAGAGTACAGGCCACTTACGAACGTTATGGTATGAAATTCTCCAACCCCCACCGAGGATCGAATTGACTCAGTTGCGGTTTCAGTGGCTCCATTACCTCTTGTGCAAGCTGATCTCGTCGAAGGGACTACGAGCTCCCCCTGCACCACGAAAGACTGCAACTTCCAACTCGGCGCCAAAGAAGAAGAGTAGAATCGCCTCCACTACTTCTGGTTTCAGCGAACGGGAGTGTTATGAGTGTCTGCTTGAGATGGAGTTCTTGCTGGGTGTATGGCTGGGGAGCATAAAGCCTGTGCGATCGAAGGGGTCGAAGAAGGGAAGAACCAAGGTGCCTGCAGCGGTGAAAGCAGCTGTCGGTGAAGAGGTACGACCGTTTAGGTCTGCGGGAGACGTGCTTGAATACGGTGTGGAGAGGTCGTGGGTCGCCGGTGACCCATAGCGAACTGTGTTTCGTGTACTGTCTCTTCGTCATTCCCCCGTTATTCTTGTTGTACAATGTGAGGTCGCCCGGGTTGTCGGCCTGGGTGTACTAATTTGAATGTAAACGTGCATTCTCCTTAGATTGACTTGAAATACTGGCTCGTGTGCATATTGTACAGTGGTTGGTTGTTTTTACAGCTTCTGAATGATAATGGCCGATGCAGCACCCCCTCCATTACAAATACCCGCCGCTCCAAACTCGCCAGACTTCAAGGCATGCACAAGGGAGACGACAATACGTGAGCCAGAACTGCCGATGGGGTGTCCGAGGGCAACAGCGCCACTGGGAAACAATTACGATCAGCAACAAGGCCGGGTCATGATAGAGTCGGAAAGTACTTGCCCGTCGATGTTGATCTTATCGTACGAGACACCCAAGGCTTGTTCAGCAATTCGGACGACAACGGAGAAGGCTTCGTTGATCTCGAAGCGAGCAATATCCTTGATTTCCAGACCGGCACTCTTCAAGGCGATCGGGATAGCGAGGGCGGGTGCCTCTGGGAAGTCGATGGGGTTAACACCGACGTCGGAGAAAGCTATGGGCGTTGTCAGTCAAGGAGACCACATCATGTAACGGCTTGAGCATACAAATAACTCGTGCAAGGGGCTTGAGACCGAGGTCTTTGGCTTTCTCCGCGCTCGTCAACACCAGCGCGGAAGCGCCGTCATTCAAGGGAGATGAGTTTGCGGCGGTGATGCAACCATCCTTCTTGAAGGATGGCCTGAGAGTTGGGACCTTCTCGAAGATAACCCGCTTGTACTCCTCGTCCTCCTTTACAATGGTGTCCCCCTTCTTCCCCTTGACGGTGACAGGGGCGACTTCGGCATCAAAAACACCGTCAGCCCAAGCACGGGCGGCACGTTTATAGGACTCGATGGCGTGGGCATCTTGAGATTCTCGAGAAATCTTGAACTTTGTGGCGGCAGCCTCTCCACAGTTTCCCATTCCGAAGTTGTTGTAGACGTCCCATAGACCGTCCGTCTCCAACGAATCTCTGGTGGTGAACTTTCCGAAAGACGGGTTCTGTCGGGGGAGCAAGAACCTATATGCGCATAGCTCGGAATCAACTCGATATCACAAGGATATGGAAACACGCACGGAGCATTGCTCATGCTCTCCATACCGCCAGCGGCGACAACATCTTTATATCCGGAGAAAATGCTCTGCGCGGCAAACATGATCGACTTCATCCCACTAGCGCACACCTTGTTAACGGTAGTAGCATCGGACCTATGCTTCATCCCAGAAGCGAGGGCGACCTGACGAGCGGGGGATTGACCAACTCCAGCCTGGACGACATTGCCGAAGAAAATCTCCTCGATTTCTTCCGGAGGGATGTTGTACTTGTCAAAGGCATGTTTTAACGCGACGGTACCGAGTTCGGTCGCAGTGAGGGATTTGAGGGAACCATTCAAGGAGCCTATCGGTGTCCTGGATGCGGCGACGATGACTGCTTCCCGTGGGCCAAAGGTGGACTGAAGAACGTGAGCTTTCAACGCGAAGTCGTCTAGTGGTGTGTGACGAAAACTCACCAGCTGCCGGGTGCGGGAGATGATCTGCCTGGTGGTCAGCCTAGATGCGAGCATGGTGGGAGTGGTCAGAGGGGTGGAGGCTGTTGGAGAGGGTTGATTGGGAGGCGGGGGTATACGCTTAAGTTAGCTCCGGATCTAGGCGTCCGCGCTTCGCTTATAGATCTCAATGTGAGGTACAATCACATGCATAGGTCTGTACTCTACATCATCACAGGTTTACAACCGACCCAAGAACAAGAAACCACATCTTGATCCAACACCTCAACCTATCGTCTTCGGACGCGTCTGAACTAATAACCTCATTCACGAGCTCACTGACTGCGGCACTGCTCTCGCACGGATGGAAGTACCAACAACGGGTGCCGAGCACCGGATGATCCCCCTGAGATAACAGTGGGAACGCCGAGCCAGGCTCAGAGAGACCAAACGTCGTCTGATCAAACTTTGCGGACGGGTCGAAACGGAAGACACCAGTTCGCAGGAGCTGATCCAATGTCAGCTGCACACCCTCTATATCAAACTCAGCAATATGTTGCAGAATCGCGGCCGTGGGACATACGCTGGTCCCACATGTTGAAGTAGAAAGCGGGAACCATGAACGAAGGCGAATAGACGATATATTGGTCGCAGGAGATAAAGCTGGGAGTTGGAGTAACCGCTGTAGAATCATCTTCCTCGTCTGGGATATCCCTAGTGTCGTCGATCGGATTCCCTGACGGATCTACGGGTATCGAAACGGTGCGCTCGAGGTATCCTAGATGTTGAAAAGTCTATCTCGTTTGTCAGCGATGAGCTTGGGATTTCCTGGCGGCTACTAGTACCCGATGGGACCGCCAGGACCAAGATGAGAGGGGACCATCTTCAAGCAGAAGCTTGCAAGCGCTTTCAAACTGTGGTCGCGTGAGACTCATCAGGACAAACAGGGGCAAACAAAGCCGTGGGAGATCTTGTGGTTGTGGCTTTACAGTTGTGTCGGCAAATCCCGCCCAATCCACACAGAAGTTGTCGGTTAACGCACTCATCTCGCGCCGTCGCCGCCCTCAATCTCATACACCATGGCCGTAGGCAAGGTTGGTGTTGTTGTGTTCCCAAAACACCCCGGGACTCATATGTCGCTCAGAACAAGCGTTTGTCAAAAGGAAAGAAGGGTATCAAGAAAAAGGTCGTTGACCCGTTCTCCAGAAAGGGCATGTCTTTCCTCACCTTCCCCACGTCCACACACGCCGCTAACTCTATCTCACAGAGTGGTACGACATCAAGGCACCGTCGACCTTTGAGGTCAGGAACGTCGGAAAGACTCTCGTGAATAGGTCACAGGGTCTTCGTAAGTCTATCACGAACCCTTTGATCTTGGTGTTCCTAATCACTGGGATATAGGGAATGCCAACGACTCCCTTAAGGGTCGTATAGTTGAGGTCTACCTGGCGGATCTGATCAAGGATGAAGACCAATCCTTCCGTAAGATCAAGTTACGGATCGATGAGGTCCAGGGCAAGAACTGCCTCACCAACTTTCACGGCATGTCTTTCACCTCGGACAAGCTGAGGGCTCTTGTTCGCAAGTGGCAAACGCTCATCGAAGCTCACGTTGACGTGAAGACCACCGATGGGTACCTCATCCGACTCTTCGCCATCGGCTTCACCCGCCGGCGTCAGGCCCAGGTTCGCAAGACCACCTACGCCCAAACGAGTCAGGTTAGGGAGATCAGGAAGAAGATGTTTGAGATCATGACCCGTGAAGCGACGAACTGTGACTTGAAGGAGTTGGTGCTGAAGTTTGTGCCGGAGGCTATCGGTCGTGAGATCGAGAAGGCGACGAGGGCCATCTACCCCTTACAAAATGTGTATATCCACAAGGCCAAGATCCTCAAGGCTCCCAAATTTGACTTATCAAAACTGCTCGAGCTGCACGGCGAGTCAACCGACGTAAGTCCCCCCTACGTTCGTCATTATGGAACGCGATATACTCACGGTTTGTACAGGAGACAGGGACGCGTGTGGTCAAGGATTTCAAGGAGCCGGAGGTCCTCGATTCGGTGTAAAACCAGTCTTTCGGACTACTTGCTGCCTTTGTATTTGCATGACCTCATTCCCACCATCTATGCGACAGTGGTACATTGTATGAAGCATGAGTGCATAATTTGTCGCACGTATTGGAACGAAGCCCATACAGTCCTCTTGCAAAGGTGGGAAAATATCATGTCGACACCGGGCGCTAAGCGCCAGACGTTTAAACGTTCAGGCTGCGGGCCCCGGCCCGCTTCCGTCGTGCTCTGCGATACCATTCACAACGGCGTCGGATACACAATGTACTCGGGGCCTCTCGGAATCCGTATATCAAGCGACACGCTACTCATGCATGCATCGCCATCCTCAGTGGGTTCCTCCACTTGGATCGTGTCTTACGGTTCAGGATCCCTCAGAACTGGTGCCCGGCTGGGTGGGACCTACAAGACATGCTTCCTCCTACAGAAATTGAGTTTTTGGCAGGGGACCCTGGAATGATGTCCGATGAATAAGGTCCCGGAAATATCGTTCTTGCACACAGCGCGGAGATGGAATTCTACCGACTCGGAGGGGAGTGAAGTTTGAACGTTAAATAGCTCTGGCATCATGCACCGCCACGAGCACAGAGACCCGGGTAGGTACAAGATAGGCCACAAGACACCTCCAGCGTCTTCCAACGCCCACCACAATGTCCGACATCGAACGCGTCAAGGCCCTCCTGACGGTCCACCATGATTTCCCCAAGAAGGTTCTCTTCGCCTTTCGCTCTCACTGACAACGGATCTCTCAACCCTGAATCGGCTACACACAGGGCATCGATTTCCTAGACATACTTCCGATTTTTAGAGACCCAGCCGCTTTCGAAGTCCTGATCGCCAACTTCTGCTCCCACCTGACCTCGCACACGATACCCAGCCTCAAAGGCGGAAAAATAGATGTGATCGTCGGTCTGGACGCAAGAGGGTTTTTGCTTGCCCCGACGGTCGCTTTGAGGCTGAACGCTGCCTTCGTCCCCGTGCGGAAGAGAGGAAAACTTCCCGGAGAATGCGTATCCGCTGAATACGAAAAGGAGTATGGCATAGTGAGCCTTTTTTTTTTCTTTCTTTTTCCTTTCGAGGGTTTGGGTCCTCGCTGGTTATCGCCCCGGAACTTATCGGAGCTTTATCCGTAGGATATATTTGAAATGCAAGTTGGGGCTATTCAACCCGGCCAGAACGTCGTGGTTATTGATGACGTCGTTGCCACGGGTGAGCGGCATGTATGCGGTTCCAACGAATCTTCTTATCACCCCATTCTCCAGGGGGTTCCGCCGCAGCCACAGGCGAGCTCGTCGCCAAACTGGGCGGAAAGACGGTCGAATACCTCTTCCTCCTCGAAATATCCTCCTTGAACAGCCGTTCAAAGCTTCATGCGCCCGTCTACTCAATCATACAAGTCGACGAATAGAACCAAATAGGGTAATTATATGTAGTATATACGTGCTACTAGGTGACAAGTCTTGTGTTTACCAGTGCATGGCCGTTAAGGTACAACACCTTCTGGATGTCGTCCTTAAGCTTGTCCATATCTTTGTTACTTTTATAGACTTTCGTCGGTTCCCTCTTTGGGCCGACTTGCCTACTGTCCGGATTGACCGTAAACAACACCTGTCCCACACCAAAGTCCCGTGTCCGTTTGATCATATTGGTCACCGTCTCCCCGGCCGTCTTGGTCAGAATAACGAGCGCGACGCCGTCCGTCGCATCCCCAACCTCTGCCCTCTCCTCTTCGTCGATCGAAGGGCTGACTCTATTATTGTCATCATTGATGACGATGATGCCAGAAGCACCAGCTTCCTTTGCGTTTAGGAGCTTTTTGAGGAAAGTGCATTCTCCCCGATCGACTAACAGGGCCTCGTCTGGATAGCTTTGCTCGTAAGGACGGCATCCGTACTGATTCGAGTGATCCTGTACTAGTCGAACACCATCCTGGTGACCGAAACGTATTGGCTCGTGATCTGGAGCCGACAGAGAAGGATCCCCTCCAAAGAGCGCAGTGTTCGCGGACAAGGTCACCTCGAGTGGGCCTTCTGTAGTACCGGCTTGGATCTGGAACATTGGGTCGACATCTTTAATGAAGAACTGCAGGTTGATGACAGGGACTCTCTTCGCCGCGGGGGCTGGAGTGTCAGCTGTTCCAACGAGCCTCTGATCATCGACGAAAACGAGTTGACCCGCACGCACGGAATGTGGTCCTACTAAATTAGAACATGTGAGCAGACAACACGCGAGTTTGGAACGAACGGGCGCACGTCGAGTGATATCATATCCCTTCCCATCCAAACGACTCACGACATGGGCCCTGATTCCGGTGATGTTATGTATTAGATAACCGTACTTGGACACTTCCAGCTTGCTGCTGTCCGGATTCGGATCTTCCGTGACGGTTCCACCGTCATGAGACAGGACAAAGTTATAGGACTGAAATCAAGCGTTTCAATCACAGTATGAGGAGAGGATCGTGACGTAGCCTTACGAAGATCTCCACCTTCGGGATATCACAATGCCCATGGGGTGACCAAGCAGCTTGTTCCAGTTCGCTCGCAGTTCCGTTTGTCAGGAAACGAGCATATTCCACGTCTCGACGAGACTGTATGCCCCCCACAATGCCCCCATCCAGGTCTGAGTGTTTCTGGAACGCGAGTCCGGGAACATATGCGGGACATCGGTGGTTCTCGGCTCCACGAAGCTTCCTTCGGACCGCCGACATAGGTTTTGTATGTTTTGGTTCGAGGGTTAAGATGTGCCCTTCAGTCGTGAAGACATAGTTTGAGTCATCGCTATGGATCGGATTTTCCTCGTCAAACAATAAATACAAGTACTACGGGATGGTGATCAGGAATTAGACGGGAGATCAGGGAGGTTGAGACAGAACGTGCCTTGAGCGTTTCGGAAAGTACAAATGATTCCATGCGATCAGATAGGGTGTTCGTCAGGAGGTCTGAGACCCCGGCGAAACCGCATTCTACCTTGGCCCGGATCTCGATGTCGTTAAGGACACGTTCTCCGACGTCGAGGTAAAACGGATCCCGAGTAGCCTGTGCACCCCGCTTAGCGTCGGTGTGGGGCATTATGAAGGAGAGTAACAAACACGGTAGAGGTACCAGGTGGATTCAATGAATTCTGAATCGCGGGTTAGTTTCGGGTTTGCATCGAAACTCAAATAGCGTACCGGGTCGAAGGGGATATTGCCGCGATGTTGCCTCCAAAAAGGCGGTATCGAAAACTTCCGGAAGCCCAGAGAACTTTTTCCAGAGGTTCCAGTCTGCAACAAACAGCATTAGACTGGGGGTATGTGACACTCAAAAATGCGTAGGGCTACACATAAGATGGGCTTTAATCGCATTCTCGATGTCACCAGCCAAAACCTGTAGACCCGGCCAAAATGCAGACAGGGAATCGACGGTGAAATACGCAACGTCTCCGGAATGGATATTGACGTTTCTGAACTTGAGGGAAATTCAATTCAATGATACCAATATCCCAAGCAAAATTAATGCAAGACATACCCAGAACCCATCGGATGCTCTCGAGTAACGCATCACAGCAGCGTAGCTCTGATGCCAGACGTCCAAGAATTCAACTTCACCTGCCCAAATCCATCAGTAGGTGGGCCTCCCGGTTAACGGATGGTACGTACCACTCATAACGTACCACTTAAGTGCGTACTCATAGAACGAGTCGATTCCAGCCCCGATTCCGCTGATCTCAGGGGTAAGCCAAGCCTAAAATGCAAATTGACCGCCGACGTCATGCTGAAGCGCTAGGACTTACCCCCGTTCTCAGACTAACCAAGTTTCCGACCAATCCTATATCCGACTTGCGATTCCATAATGCGAAGAAGGCCTTATACGCGGCCTGCTCGAAGCGGTCGTCGCCCGTGAGGCGACTCAGCGTTGCAAATTCCAAGATAAGAGAACCTGTAAAAGAGCCTTAACGTGGGTCAAGTGTTGGATGGAGGGTTGGTTACCAGCTCCAGCGGTGCCTATGTCGTGCGTCGGTGCGAAACATCCGGTCGATTGAGAGACAACGTACAGGTTTCGTACACCTCTCCTTTGAGCACGCCAAGTTTCAGGTGGATCTGGTGTGGGGGTGAATATATGGAATGACACCGATCCTGAAACTCCTTACCCTTGCGTATGGAATCCCGGTCGATGTCGAAAAGGCAGGTAGGAGCCTATTCCCCAGGTCGTGTGCCATGTGAAGGAGTTCATCCTTGTACCATGGCAGGTAGAAAGGTTGGTTCGGACGTGAAGCAAAGATATGGGCGGAGAGCAAACCTCCGAGGACACGGATGGTAGTTTCGAATACTTGCGGCCTTGTGTTTACGTCGAAGGATACGACCTTGATAACGTTCTTGACTGCTGTGTCAAACCCTTGAACATCACCCAGCACCACGAACGTGTCGAGGACGTCGACTAATGTCACAGAGAAATTGCCTGCAACGTCGTTTGTTCCCCAGTTGTCACTGAAGATCCAATGAACAACTCGGTATTTACAATCGGCGATACTTTCTTACAGGTTTGTATGGTCTGGGCCACGTCCCGTGCAGGATATTGGGTCTAGTTCGTCATAAGGGAAAGCTAGCGGTTGATGTAAACAAGGTGCATCATTGGCAGTCGGTTGTTGAACTAACCGTGGTTCATGTAATTATCGAAACCATGATACCATAAACCGCGTACTCTCTCACTGCGAGGCAATCACAGTTAGGCATCACTTCGCCTGTGGATCACGAGACGAACCGAAGGGCGACAGTGCGGTTCGATGACCATCCGGTGACTAGGGGTTTGGTGGCTGCGGGTGTTTCTGTAGTCGACGGCCAGAACTGGAATGCCAAAACGAAAAGTCCCAGAAGTCCACGAGTCCGCCAGTTGTGCCACGCCATGGACAGCGTGAACGAAGGACCGATTCCAGGTCACGTGCGACACAGCTCGCTTTCTTCGACACGCGATTATCGCCATGAGCCGAATCATGGATGTCTCCTCTAAATTGGGGCCATGGATGCTTAGGGGATGGGTGCGCGTCTCGAAAATATCTAAACAAAGCCACCTGGGGATTCACAAAGCCTAGGTCTTAACGGATAGATGGTGCCCGAAGTGCCAGGTTCCCTTGATGAGATCACCAAACGGCCAGACACCCCTCGTTCATTTCTGTGTCAGCTGCGATGGGGATCCATCACAAGTACCGGGCCAGTCGTCCGGACAGCGAGGCTCATCTCGGATCTCGAGTGCAACGACCACGTCGACCCGCCGTTCGGCCTCACGCGCTTCGACCCCGCTAACGGACGTCCAGAGTGATATAGAGTCCCCTCCACTGCACCCTATTATTGACACGGACGCGATCCTACGCCGAAGGCAGCAGTCTGATAGAGCATCTACCGAGATTGGTAGCCGCTTACTCAAAGGATGGGCTATGCTGGCGGATGAATGTCTGAACCCCGAATGTTACGGAGTACCCCTTGTTCGTCCACCAAAACCAGGGGGTGGAAAAGATCCTAGAAAGGTCGGTTCCCGGTCCCCTCTCCGAATGGAGCGACAATTTATAACTATAACTCAGGAATGCGTTATCTGCGGCTCGGTTTACGTAGACGAGGAAGACCTAGGCGATTTAGATCATTCGATAACCCAGCCTCGTGCAATTCCAACTGAAGGGTATGTTGAAAACGATAAGGATGTCGAAAAACTTCACCTTCCCAAACCCACCGAGTTAAAAAGCAATGTCACGATCCCCCCGACAACAATCCGCCTTACAGTGCGTTCAGGCTTGTTCCACTCGTTGAAATGACTCAAGCGTCCATGCAGAACACAGCATTCACCAATCTACCTTCTGTGCAGGGCAACTCGCGGTAAGCACGTGCATCAGATATTCATCTCACTGCCCCCTCATGTGCGCACAGTCCGCGAGTTTTGCCATCAACACACTCTTTTACGCAAGCACCGGGCATGGTACGTTTCACATACCTGATTCCCGGGTACTTCCCGTTGAAGATGCTTCTTAGGGAAATTCCTCCGATGCTAGTGCGACACCAGCTCTGGAATCAGCTGAGCGAGCTTTGCAGGCCAGCCTACAAGCCCTGGCAGATCGCCTCAACCTTTCAGTCACCTCGGGGACGATCATAGACCCTCGGCTGATCGGCGACCAAGCAGAGGCAATCCAAAAGGTTACCAAGGCTTTAACTAGCGTCCAATTGGCCCGCCAATGCGAGCGCCCTGTCGCGTGAAACTCGACATACGTCAGCCTAACGCTTTCCAGCCCACGTTGCTTTCATTTTCGCTGATGCTCCGACTTTGTATAGGGACCTGTGGCCAAACCATTAATGTCGCGCTACTGCAGCCGAATCAATGTCCCTTGACCTTACACTATTTTCTTGAATCACAACACGACTCCCCCATGTTTTAACACGTCTCCCTTATATCAACTGTTATCGCTCTGCCCTTTGATTCGAACACTCTTATTCTACACCCCTCAGTCGTATGGCCCCCCTTGGTCTCAAGAACATTTTCTCTGGTCCAAGCAAGGAGCCTCAACTCAACGTCGGAGGAAGGATATCGAATCAAGACGGCTATATGGGACCGGGTTCATTTCCAGGCGGCCCCCCGCTTGACCAAGGTAGAGAGCCCCCTACGAGTCATGTAAGATTACCGTTTTGTGCACAAAGAAACCACTCAACCCCAGACACAGTGGGACCAGCAGGCTGTAAATGGTTGGGTCGCTAGTGTTCACAGTCATTCTGAAATATTACCACAGGGTCTTATGTCCCGTGGTGCAAGCGTAATGGACTATGGTGGCCTGAGCGAGCTGAATCTTGAAGATAGCAGCGGCCGTCCCATCATGTCTAACCCTGGCCGCAGTCGTGTCATTTCCCGTCCCCTTAGCCGATACCATTCCGAGGAAGGGGACAACGACATCATTCACGTGGGCCGACCAAGGTCCCGGGGAAGACACTCGTCTGAGTCGTCGTCCTCGTTAGAGATTAATCGCGTCGACAACCAGGATATCCTACCCCATACCACCGACGAGTTTGGGTTATCGTCCCGGCCACACCGCCGACACGACTCCAGACACCCATCTGATCACCGTCGTGACTACTCCGGCCGTCGAGGAGACTACGATGGTAGATCCTATCGTGATGGGCGACACCACCGTGACCATAGCCGGTCGTATCGGGATGATCGGTCATATCGAGACATGTCTTATCGGGACGATAGGGGACACCGCAGTGATCATAGGGGATACCGCGATGATCATAGGCACTACCGGGATGACGATCCTTACTATCGCGAAAGGAGCAGATCTCGCCATCATACCAGACATCATCATGGCAGCAGGTATCATGACCATCCGGAAGATCATGGGGGCCGCCTCCCTGTGATTATCATGTTCGATAACGGTCGAGGCAGGTGAGAATACGTACGCGTTCTGGCCTTAGTTTTATCTCATAACGCTTCCGCCTCAGCTATGACAACATCTGGTACATAAAGCCGGGGGCTGCTCCTGTCGTCTTTGAGGATATCTACGGAAACGAGATCACGAGGTATGTAGAATGAGAGCTCGGATTACGTCTGCCTAATCTGACCGGTCGCATTCCAAGGGTTGGCGACTTCGCTGGCGGAGACTCAGGTCGGCGCGAACCGATTGTACTTGACCAGTACGGAGGGTACGCGGTTCCAGACAACGCGTGACTGGACTCGGAGCTTACTTTACATTCTCAAGTCCCCCTCCCGTTGAGCTCATGGGTGGGTATGGCCATCATTCAAGCAAGTATCCATCAAATGTGGCCACCTATCACAGGTCCGATAGGTAAGTTCTTGGAACATCGGGGAACCCGTTCTTTCGAGCTGACTCGTTAATAGAAGGGATTCTATGCTGCGAGGATCCCCCGAGACCAACCCTATGATGTTTGTTAACCACCCCGGATCAGGGCGTGGCGGAATGCCAGTGTGAGTGCCAACCGTTCTTCTCTTCGGCCTGGTTCCAACGAACATCGGGCAGCAGTTCGCACTATGGCCCACACGTCCACCCTACTCCAATGCCCAGGTCCGTCCGGAGGTCTCCGGACCTTGATCGAGATGACTATGCGCGTATGGACCTTCGAGGACCACCTTCGTTAGTGAAGTCTGTTCATCGTGGTTGATATACGCTAAGTAATCTCGTATTGTAGGCCCGATCAACTACACCACGCTCTCGACCGACAGCTCTCCATGAGGTCTCGTGCGCGCACACCTGCCCCCAGCCCTCAGCGAGCACCAAGTATGTCTCGTGCTCCAAGCCGAGCCCATTCAAGTACCTCCAGGCGCTCGCGGCCAGCTCAGTGATTGTGTCGCGAAAAAAAGCGAACTGTACTCGTGCATTTTGTATGTATCTGTGAAGTAATGCTAGTGATTGGGCTTCCGGGAAGCTCCTCTCCCTTTCCCTTTGATACGTGAACCAGGCGGTCGACCTGCAGCGTTTTGGATATCGCTGCGGCTGAGCTTTAAGACACCACCCTTGAATCTACCAACACCCATCTTCAAGCCGCGGTCCCGTCGTGATGAGCGGGTGTCAGCCTCTTCTTCGAAGAGCTGTTTGAGCTTTGGATGGTAGTTCCCGAGGTCCTTCGCCTTCAAACGAACAGGCTTAGGCTACACCAATTTCATGGATGGGAAAACACACCTCTTCTAATTTTTGTTTCGCTCTTGCTTTCTGCTTCGCTTCGATACCGAGGCGAACCCGTTTCGCGGCTTTATTCCGCTCGGTTTTTCGAACCAGAGACTCTCCTTTCCCAATCTTGGTTTTCTCAGATAGTTCCAACGCGCGACCTTCCAATGCCCTTCGGCGTTGGGCACCAGTAAGGTTCAGCTCGTCTGGGTTCGCTACGCCGGACAGGAGCTGTGTATGAATCAGCTTGTGCAGGAGTGCATCATTCTGCCGGTTCGATCTAAAATTGTGTTAGCGGTATGGGAAGGGCGAGAGTGGGGTGGGCGCACAAGTCCAAGTCGTCGTCTTCGCTGGATTTTGTTTGTTTTGTTGGATTCGTACTTTCTTGCCGTAGTTTGGAGACTTTCGACGACTTGGGGTGGGGGTTATTGGGTCAAGTAAATCCAAGCCTGGTATAGATTGCGTACCATGAAAGCTTTCTTAAGGGCTCTATCAGATACAGGGACCTCGGATTTTCTGCTCGGGTCCTGGAAGGCTACAACGGACGGTCCGCCAACTGGCGTGGTATCTTCGTCAGAAACCTCCTCTTCACTATCCTCTTCGCTCATAAGCACTTTCGGGATCAGGAAATAGATGGTGCAACGCACCATGAAAAGAATCTATTGAATTACCGCCTTCGGAATCATCTGAACCGACGTTCCCAGTGCAGAAACCGTGCCATTCCTCGTCCTCCCCACTGTTTGAAAAATCATCCGACACATCAAGTTGTCTTTTGCCGCTAGAAGGTTTGGGGGGCTGTCCGAACGAGTTCAAAAACTGCTGTCCGTGAGCCTCGAGAATTTGCAGCAGCTGTTGATGATCGTCGGTGTCGGACATGGCGAGTGGATCACGTGGATTCTACTTCCGTTCCGTCAACATTGTCCGTTTAGTGTCCAACGCCACACCCCCCCGTCCGTCATCATGGCACGCAAGAACGCGAAAGGCCCAAAGGAGTCTCCTTCGAACCAGCCGGAGATCTCTGAAGAGGAACAATGGAGACTAATCAACGAAACTGGTCTGCTCAAGCAGCTGCCAAACTCACCACGCACAATACGAGTAGAAGAGGAGGAAGCAACCCCATTTGCTGAGGAGATCCTGAACGCGATGTTGCTCATTGCCCCCTTCACTTTCCTTCTTGTTATGATGGACATGTAAGTCTGGGTTTGGTGACGAGGTACGACTCATGGACTTGGGAAATAGTTTGGTGCGTCAGCAGTACGCTCGCAAGGCTGACATCAAGGACATATGGGAACGGCTGGTATCTGCCCTACCGAGTTCGTCTGTCGAATTATAATCCTGTGTTCCATACTCATTCTCCTTAGTCCTGTCGATTTTCGTCTACTACAGTGAGTGCTTGAATGCCCCCCCCCCCAGACCTCAGCCTAAATCCGGCGAATAGCGAACAAGTACAAGCGGAACCGGGGAGTTAAATATTTCTTTTTCGTCATGGCCCTCATCGTCGGCCCACGACTAGTCTGGGTTGTAAACAGAGCTTCGTGGAACGTGGTCATGCAACAGGTACGCAGCACGACATAATTCCAGGGCATTAACTCACGTCCTCCAGGCACCGCCGCTGGCAGTGTTGTGGATCTACACCATTTTCCAAATGGACCTTGGCCCCGCGGTACTCAGTCTGGTGTTCGTAGGAGTGTGGTTCTTACAGTCGGGTCTGAAATTCTTCCCGTAACCTATATATAAAAGCAACATGGGGGCACGGACGCCACTCATGATTGAGGCAAAATTGGGGATACTTACCCTTGAACAAGCGGAACGAGAGGTGAGGGACCATAACACCCGGGTGATAAACTGATCGCGCTGCGACTTCAAATGGACGGTCACGAAATCAATTATCTTCACCAAATGGGTCTGTTTGCACGAGGCATGTCATGACAAAATGGCCGCCTATCCCTGTTGGGGTTCGGGTTCTTCCTCACAGCCTGCGCGCCACACCACTTCCTCGTAACCACCTCACATTTCGACGATGGCGACCGAATCCCAACAACCCAAGAAGCGCGAGGGGGCTCTCTCCTCGTTGAATGTGGCCATCGATATCGTGAATCTCGCGAAGGAGGTCTCGGACATCACACCAGCCAAGGCTGCTTTTGGCACCGTCAGCATCCTTCTCACAATGATCCGAGTACGTCTCCCCTTCTGCGATGAGATGTTTCAAGTTCACACGTAGTCAGGACTCGATGCTTAACGAGCTGGAATATGTCGATCTTGGATTGTTCTGCGCCGACATCTGTAGAGCCCTCGACCGGGGAATGGGCGGAAAGAGCTTGGATGACCTCAGCCGGTCCGTGTGCGATGCGATAAATCAATTGACGCTGTGAGTGGAACCGGTGATATACGTCTCGAATCCTTCCACCTACTGTGATCTCGATTGCAGGACTGTCGCAGAGATACGGGGGGAAATCATAAAGCAGAGCGGGCGTAACGCAGCCTCCCGATTTTTTCATGCAAGGAATGACAAAGATACGATTGCTGCTTGGAGGTCAGACCTCAACAGAATCCTTGTCGTCTTCAACGTATGTTCAGGCTGCTCTCGCTTGGCCGTCGCTGACTGTCCTCTCTTCAGACTGAGCTGGCCATCAACACTCATACCATAGTCGCAGACATGCACCAGAACGGATTGAAAATTCGTGATACTGAAGGTCAAAATCGGGCGGTAAGTGATACGTATTCCCTAGGATCACAGAATAAATGCTTACCGCCGCCTAGACTCGAAGCAGGTCAGCAACCTTTACTATCGGAGGGTATAGTACCTTATGTTTGCATCTAGCGCACTCGGGGAATCACCACCTCCACCACCATGGGCCTTTTTTGGACGCGACGGGTTGATCGAACAAATCGTCGGTTTTGTCGAAAACCTCACCTCGAGTGCTCTGATAGGTGCTGGCGGGATCGGCAAGACATCAATCGCTCTGACAGTCCTCCATGACGATCGAATCAAACAACAGTTTGGCGACGACCGTCGTTTCATTCGTTGTGACAAGTTCCCCGCGTCGCTCACTCATTTCCTCCGTCGGCTCTCCGATGCCATTGGCGCAGGTGTCGAAAATCCCAAGGATCTGACCACCCTACGACAATTCCTATCTTGGAAAAGAATGTTCATAGTTCTCGACAACGCCGAATCCATACTCGATCCCCAGGGCACAAACGCGCAGGAGATATATGATGTTGTGGAGGAGCTCGGTCAGCTCGGCAACATCTGCCTTTGTATCACTTCCCGAATTTCCACCATCCCTCCCAGCTGCGAGTGGGTTGACATTCCGACGCTATCAATGGAGGCCGCACACGACACCTTCTATCGCATCTACAAGCACGGCAAACGGTCAGATATGACCAACAACATACTGGAGCAACTCGATTTCCACCCGCTGTCGATCACTTTACTTGCAACGGTCGCACATCACAACAAGTGGGACACCACTCGGTTGGCCAGTGAGTGGGCCGAGCGCCGGACGGACATGCTCCAGACGGAACACAACAAGAGCCTTACCACGACCATTGAACTCTCACTCTCCTCCGCAATGTTTCAAGAACTTGGGCCTGAGGCGCGGGACCTCCTTGGAGTCGTCGCCTTCTTCCCTCAAGGAGTCGATGAGAAGAATCTTGATTGGCTATTCCCCACAATCCCAGGAAGGAAGAAGATATTCGACAAGTTCTGCGTCCTTTCTCTGACGTATCGGAGTGAAGGCTTCATCACAATGCTGGAGCCGCTCCGGGACCACCTTTGCCCCAAAGATCCAAAATCATCTCTACTCCTGTGCATGACCAAGGACCATTACTTCGACCGATTGTCGGTTCATCCCAATCCTAATGAACCCGAGTTCAGAGAAACATGGTGGATCATGTCAGAGGATGTGAATGTCGAGCATCTGCTCGATGTCTTCACAACAATTGACCCCAACTCACGCAGAGTCTGGGACGCTTGCTCATTTTTCATTCTCCACCTCTACTGGCACAAACCACGGCTCACAGTGCTGGGGCCAAGGATTGAGGAGCTCCCAGACGACCATCCTTGCAAGTCACGATCCTTGTTCCGGCTCGCGCTGTTGTTTGGAGGGGTCGGAAATCACATGGAATGTAAGCGGGTGCTCACCCACACATTAGAGCTTTGGAGGGGGCAAGGGAGAGACTTTGGGGCTGCTGAAGCGTTGAGGAGATTATCCGATACAAACCGGATGCTAGGCCTTCACAAGGAAGGGGTGCAGTGTGTGGAAGAAGCGTTGAAGATTTACGAACGACTCGACAACACGGTGGGACAAGCTCGATGCTTGACGGACCTCGCTTTGCTGTTGCTTGATGACAAACAACCCGACGCTGCAGAAGACTCCGCGCTCCGCGCTCTCGATCTCTTCCCGGAGAAAGGCATAGAATCTCAGCTCTGCGATTGTCATCGCGCTCTTGGCGAAATATACCGATCCAAGGGCAAAATAGAGAAGGCCATTCACCATTTCGAGGCGGCCCTCGAAGTTGCATCCCCTTTCGGCTGGCACCGTCGGCTTTTTTGGATTCATCATTCCCTGGCACAGTTGTTTTCCGACCAGCACAGGTTCGACGACGGAAACGCCCACGTTGAACGCGCCAAATCGTACGCGGTCGATAGGCCATACTTACTGGCCCGAGTAATGAACCTGCAGGCCATGCTTTGGTATAAGCAAGATAGGTTCGAAGAAGCGAAATCCGAGGCATTGCGTGCCGCTGATGGATTTGAGAGGCTCGGCGCTGCGGGGGATGTAGAGATCGCCAGGCAGCTCCTTCAACAGATTGAAGCGGCAATACAACGGTGAGCCCCCAGAAATGGTGCTACTGTTGATGCACGATGAGTGTTAACCCTCCGTTCTCAGTTCGGGGAACTGAATGAACGCATCGACGGTTGTCTCTGTTTCTTCAAACGGGCGGTCCTTCCGCGAGTCATCAACACCTTTTACCCTCGTTCCGTCCCCTGTCACGTCTCTTAATCCCACCCCTCCTTATTTGTTCTTCCTCTTCAAGGATGTTCTCGTTTGTATCCATCTCTATATTTGTTGTCCTACCACTCGTTGTCACTTTACGACCTGTGATCTGTCCCCTTATCTCCCGTGTTAATATTGTTTTGCACATACACACCTCGTAGGTTGTAACGACCCTCGGCTGAGCCTCGTCTCAAGTTCAGACCGCATACAATTATCTTTATTAAAAAGGTCTGTTCGTACGTGGCGTACGATGACAGGATCGCCCCCCCCCCCGTCTCTGATCCTCATACATTGAAAATGTATCCTACCACGGACTCACCGAATCACCTGATGGACATTCCAACTGACAATCGCGGCTGGGTTGCCAATAGCGGTTTAACCGTCCGTTCCCTTGTGCGAAACGATGATGTTATTGCACTTCGCTCGACGACACGCCGAACCCGAGGCGTGTGCTTCGTCTCGGAAGGCGCCTCGTACAAGCGAATCGATAGTACCCTTGAAGGGTCCATCGAAGAAACGAACAAAAGGCCAAGAGGAACAATGGAGGCTCATCAACGAAACCGGTCTGCTCAAGCAGCTGCCAAACCCACCACGCACAACACGAGTAGAAGACTCGGACTCAGAAGAAACCCCATTTGCTAAGGAGATCCTGAACGCGACGTTGCTCGTTGCCCCCTTTACGTTTCTTCTTGGTATGGTGGACATGTGAGTCTGGGTTTGGTGACGAGGCGCGACTCATGGATTTGGGAAATAGTTTGGTGTGTCAGTAGTACGCTCGCAAGGCTGACACCAAAGGCATATGGGACCGGCTGGTATCCGCCCTACCGAGTTCGTTCGTTCGTCGAATTATAATCGTGTGTTCCATACTTATTCTCCCTAGTCCTGTCGATTTTCGCCTACTACAGTGAGCGCTTGAATGCTCCTTCTCCAGACCTCAGCCTGAATCCGATGAATAGCGAACAAGCACAAGCGAAACCGGGAGAAATATTTCTTTTCGTCATGGCCCTCATCGTCGGCCCGTGATTAGTCTGGGTTGTAAACAGAGTTTCATGGAAGGTGGTCATGCAACAGGTACGCAGCGCAACATAATTCCAGGGTATTAACTCACGTCCTCCAGGCACCGCCGCTGGCAGTGTTGTGGATCTACACCATTTTCCAAATGGACCTTGGCCCCGCGGTGCTCAGTCTGGTGTTCGTAGGAGTGTGGTTCTTACAGTCAGGTCTGAAATTCTTCCCGTAATCTATACATAAAAACGACGTGGGGGTGCGGACACCACTCATGATTGAGACAAAGTTGGGGATACTTACCCCCGAACCAGCGGAATGAGAAACGAGGGATCGAAGCGTTTGGATTATAAGCTGATCGCACTGTGACTTCAAATGGACGGTCACGAAATCAATTCTCTTTACCAAATGGGCCTGTTTGCACGAAGCATGCCATGACAAAATGGCCGCCAATCTCTATTCGGGTTCGGGTTCTTCCTCACAGCCTGCGCGCCACACCACTTCCTCGTAACCACCTCACATTTCGACGATGGCAACCGAATCCCAACAACCCAAGAAGCGCGAGGGTGTTATCTCCTCATTGAATGTGGCTATCGACATCGTGAATATTGCGAAGGAGGCCTCGAGCGTCACGCCAGCCACGGCTGCTTTTGGCTCCGTCGGTATCCTTCTCACAATGATCCGGGTACGTCTCCTATTCTGTGATAGGATGTTCTAGGCTCACACGTAGTCAGGACTCCATGGCTAACAAGCTGGATTACGTCGAGCTTGGGCTATTCTGCGCCGATATATGTAGAGCGCTCGACCGGGGAATGGGCGGAAAGCAATTGGACGACCTCAGTCGATCCGTGTGCGATGCGATAAACCAATTGACAATGTGAGTGGAACAGGTGATATACATCTCGAATCCTTCCACTTACCGTGCTCTCGATCGCAGAACTGTCGCGGAAATGCAGAAGAAGATTTAAAAAAAGGGCGGACGTAACGCAGTCTCTCGATTTTTTCATGCAAGGAGTGACAAGGATACGATCGCCGATTGGAGGTCAGATCTTAACAGAATCCTTATCGTCTTCAACGTATGTTCAGTCTGCTCCCGCTTGGACATCGCTAACCGACCCCTCTTCAGACTGAGCTGGCCATCAATACTCATACCATAGTCGCAGACATGCACCAGAACGGGTTGAAAATCCGCGAGGATACTGACGGTCAAAATCAGGCGGTAAATGACACGTATTCCCTGGGATCACCGAATAAATGCTTACCACCGCCTAGACCCAAAGCAGGTCGGTAAATTTTACTATCGGAGGGTACAGTACCTTATGTTTGCATCTAGCGCACCCGGGGAATCGCCACCTCCACCACCGTGGGCCTTTTTTGGACGCGACGGGTTGATCGAAAAGATCGTCGGTTTCGCGGTAAACCTCACCTCGACTGCTCTGATAGGTGCTGGCGGGATCGGCAAGACATCCATCGCTCTGACGGTCCTCCATGACGATCGAATCAAACATCGGTTTGGCGACGACCGTCGTTTCATTCGTTGTGACAAGTTCCCCGCGTCGCTCACTCATTTCCTCCGTCGGCTCTCCGATGCCACCGGCGCAGGTGTCAAAAATCCCAAGGATCTGACCCCCTTACGACCATTCTTATCTTCCAAGAGAATGCTCATAGTCCTCGACAACGCTGAATCCATACTCGATCCCCAGGGCACAAATGCACAGGAGATATACGATGTTGTGGAGGAGCTCGGTCAGCTCGGCAGCATCTGCCCCTGCATCACGTCCCGAATTTCCACTGTCCCTCCGAACTGCGAGTGGGTCGACGTCCCAACACTATCAATGGAGGCCGCATGTGACACCTTCTATCGCATCTACAAGCACGGCAAACGGTCTGATATGATCAACAACATCCTGGAGCAGCTCGATTTTCACCCGTTATCAATCACCCTACTTGCCACGGTCGCCCATCACAACAGGTGGGACACCACTCGGTTGGCCAGCGAGTGGGCCGAGCGCCGGACGGACGTGCTCCAGACAGAACAAAACAAGAGCCTTGCCACAACCATTGAACTCTCACTCTCCTCCGCAATGTTTCAAGAACTTGGGCCTGAGGCGCGGGACCTCCTTGGAGTCGTCGCCTTCTTCCCCCAAGGAGTCGATGAGAAGAATCTTGATTGGCTATTCCCCACAATCCCAGGAAGGAAGAAGATATTCGACAAGTTCTGCGTCCTTTCTCTGACATATCGGAGTGAAGGCTTCATCACGATGCTGGCGCCGCTCCGGGACCACCTTCGACCCAAAGATCCAAAGTCATCTCTACTCCTGTGCACGACCAAGGACCACTACTTCAACCGATTGTTGGTTCATCCCAATCCTAACAGACCCGGGTTCAAAGAAACACGGTGGATCGTGTCAGAGGATGTGAATGTTGAACATCTGCTCGATGTCTTCACAACAATTGACGTGAACTCAAGCAACGTCTGGGATGCTTGCTCATTTTTCATTCTCCACCTCTACTGGCACAAACCACGGCTCACAGTGCTGGGGCCAAGGATCGAGGAGCTCCCGAACGACCATCCCTCCAAGCCACTATCCTTGTTCCGGCTCGCACGGTTGTCTGGAGGGGCCGGAAATCACACTGAATGTAAGCGGGTGCTCACCTATGCTTTAGAGCTTTGGAGGGGACAAGGGGAAGACTTTCAGGTCGCTAAAGCGTTGAAGGAATTATCCCATACAAACCGGATGCTAGGCCTTCGTATGGAAGGGGTGCGGTGTGTGGAAGAAGCATCGAAGATTTACGAACGGCTCAACAACACAGTGGAACAAGCCTCGTGTTTGAGCGCGCTCGCTTGGCTGCTGCGTGATGACAAACAACCCGACGCTGCAGAAGCAGCCGCACTCCACGCTCTCGATCTCTTCCCGGGGAAAGGCGAAGAATCTCAGGTCTGCGATTGTCACCGTGCTCTTGGCGAAATATATCAATCCAAGGGCGAAATAGAGAAGGCCATTCACCATATCGAGGCGGCCCTCGAAATTGCATCCCCTTTCGGCTGGCACGATCGGCTTTTTTGGATTCATTACTCCCTGGCACTGTTGTTTTCCGACCAACATAGGTTCGACGACGGAAACACCCACATTGAACGCGCCAAATCGTACGCGGTCAATAACGCGTACTTCCTGGCCCGAGCAATGGACCTGCAGGCCCAACTTTGGTATAGGCAAGATAGGTTCGAAGAGGCGAAATTCGAGGCATTGCGCGCCATCGATGTGTTTGAGAAGCTCGGGATCACGAAGAGTGCGGGCATCACTAGGAATCTCCTCCAACGGATTGAAGCGGCAATGAACTAAGGTAAGCCTCCGGAAATGGCGTTGCTTCTGACACGTACCGACTTTCCATTCTCAGCTCAGTGAATGAAAGGATCGACGGCTGTCTCTATTTCTCCAACCGAACGACCCTCGCGCAAGTCACCAACACCTTTTCCCCTCGTCCCGTCCCCTGTCATGTCTCTCAATACTCCACCTCCCTCTTTTTCTTCCTCCAAGAACGTTCTCGTTTGTATCTGTCTCTATATTCGTTGTCCCACCGCTCATCGTTGCTCTATATCCCGTGATGTCTCCCGTGTTCAGATTGTTTTGCACATGTGTACCCCGTAGCTTGTAACAACCCTATGCTGAGCCTCGTCTCAAATTCAGACCGCATACAATTATCTCTATTAAATAGGTCTGTTCGTACGAGACGTACGATGACAAGATCGCCCCCGTCTCTGGTCCTCATACATGGAAATGTATCCTACCGCGGACTCATTGAATCACCTGATGGACATTCCAAGTGACAATCGTGGCTGGGTTGCCAACAGCGGTTCGACCGTCCGTGCCCTTCTGCGAAACGATGATACTATTGCTCTTCGCTCGATGATACGCCGAACCCGAGGTGTGTGCTTTGTCTCGGAAGGCACCTTATACAAGCGAATCGATGGTACCCTTGAAGGGCCCATCGAAGAAGTGAGGAGCAAAAGGCCCTCGGCCCTTTCCGTGGTGACCGTGTCACACTCCCTGACCTTCGTCAAACTCCGTCCGTAGAACGTCAACTTTTTGCTAAGAGTTGTTTGGCTTTCGCGGATCCATGAGAGATTCAACAGGATCTTACCTTGTTACTGCTGGAGCGGCCTTCCATCACCGCCCTCAGAACCCGGAACTGCCACCTTAGCCGACGTCCACCCTTCTGGTTGATGATAGTCTGGTACTTGTCCAGGTTATGGACGAGGGTTTTGTGAACCCGATCGTCACGAGCAAAATACCACGTCTAATACCCAGCCACTCAGTCAGTGAAAACGCGGACCGGAACCAAACTCACTGGTATGGATTCGGCATCTGGGAGAAAGTCCTGGGCACAGTGCCAAGCAGCCATCATGACGAGATCTGCAGTGGCGTTTGCAACACTAAGTAGAAATTACTGCTGCGATTCCGTGCACTTCACAGGAGCCGACTCACTAATCCTCCAGCGCCGATATGTACTTTGCCCGCCCAAGCTCACGGGTAGCAAACTTTCGAACGCATGTCTCTGCGGTCGTCACGGGTTTCCCTTCAGTCCCTGAACGCAGTGCAATAGCGATGGCGACTGTCTGATCTTGAACCCATTTCTCTCCCTCGCTCATGATCAGAGTCTGCATAAACGAGGCGATTAGATCGCTTTGTTCACTCTGAAGACCATAGTCGATCGCGAGCTTCAGATTTGTCCCTACGCAAAAGCAAGTAAGAATGACAAATATCTAACGATGGCATCGGACTCACGCAAAGCTCTCAGGAGTACCTTGGTTTTCGGGAGGTTGACCTCCTCGTCGGGTAGGTGGTTGACCCACCTCGATAGAGCACCGAGTAGAACGATAGTAACATCAGAATGTGACTTTCCGATCCTCATTGAATGCACTAAAGGCGTAGCATCGCCCGATTTCTTTAACAATACCTGGTTGAGTCGTAAGTCCAGGTTCATGCTGGAACGAATCGCAACCTACATGAAACGCGCGGTCACGGACTTCCATGAGAAACATGAGATCCTTCCTTTCAATCGCTCTGAATACCTCCCATGACTGCGGGAGTTAGCCTCGAGAGATTATTCTGTTCGCTAGGGGTACAAACCTGGGGCTCCGAGCCTTGCCACAACCCCGCGGAGGGGGATTTTGGCCCACCGGGTCTCCTAAAGAAAGGATTCTTACCAAAGATCGGCGAGCGTGGCGTGGTTGGGGTTGTGGGTGTTGTAGGCGTGCTAGGAGCCTCTTCAGATGTCTCAGATTCGGGGGGTGGGGATGGACTGTGGAGCAATTGTCGTATCATCAACTTGGGTACTTCCTCCTCTGCATCGCGTTCAAGCACTTCTACACGAATGAAATGTGAAGTGCTGATTGGTGACCGGGAATGGTCCGTCTGCGTACCTGTAGAGGGTAATCCCTGAGGAAGGCATGGTGAAGATCTGACCCGCTTGCGAGGGGTGGGTCCGTGGCGTGGCGTGCCGTTTGGTTGTTCTCCTAGCTTATCGAGAACGAGGGCGTTGTTGAACATGTAGCGTTGGGTGCCGCGGTGTAAGTGGCATCAGCTTAAATGTTGCGGTGGGATGGGGACAGCCTTGACTACGGTGAGAGTCAACCTTGAGCTAGACGAAATCAGAATTCGATCGACTCAGACTCACCACGACCACAACCGCCACAGCCCCTCGCATGTCAGACCCTATTGAGAAGAAAGGCAGTCATGCTGGAACCTTGAAAAGGGCCCGAGACACCCCCGAATCTTCCCAATCTCTCCCACTCAAGCGTACTAAAACATCTCAAGATCCCTCAACCACACCCGCAGAGTCCACCATCAGCTATGACGCGTGTCCTATGCCCAATGTCGCGGGGTATTTCTACGAAGACTTGATACCGAAGGCTACAGAACTGGCTCAGCTCTTTCCGACCCTTTGTCACGATGCCTATGTCGTTTGCAGGTGGTTGGGACCAGCTGGGTGTGTTATCCTGTGGAGGATGATTATGGAGGATATTGGCAAGATTCAAAACGTTCCGAACTTGTCCCACCCGCTGGCGGGGCTCATCGCACATTCTCTTGCAAAACTACGTGGCCCCCAGAGGGAAGCTTCCAGCCCCAAGTTCCGTGCCCTCTGTCAAACACTTAGGTCTCTACCTCAACTCGGTGACGCTCGCAGAGTTGTGGTCTTTAGTGAGTTATAACGACTTGAGTTCTCACCAGGAGCTGACTTGAAACAGTGCGTCACGACGCAGTCGCACGAGTTGTCGTACGGATGCTGACGGGTCACGTCCACGACGGTTTGAGACCGACGCTTATCCAGGACTACAGGGTTCAACTGGTTCAGGTACAGTTCTGTCAACGTCCACTACAAACGAATTCTGACTTTATGTGGGTGAAGGAGGCTGTTGAACACGGAAATTTCAACGTAATCGTAACCACACAGCTCCCCGTCGTTCTAACCCTCCGAGCACCAGCTCTCATCTCGTACGTCGGACCTACATCCCTCGTCCATATCTTGAATCTCATTAGGTTCGACGAACTCCCCTGTCATCTGACCCAAGCACTCTGTCGTGAGGCTACCACGAATCATTTGGTTCAGATGGTGGAACGGGGCAGACTTCAAGATACGAGGTTTTTACACCCTATCCCCTCCGATGCGGCAGCCCAGGAATGGATCGAAAATGTTACAAGACTCGACGGAGCCATCCCACCTACATCAATCTACATTCGTTCCTCCACTGAATCCCCTACTCTACATCTCACACATCAGAAGCTTCGAGACTCAACAACTGGTGCTTGGCTATCTCCTCCCCACGCGCTGACCGCCATCCATCTTATCCTCCAAGAACGATCCAAGTCCGGCCTTGGTGTTCCCGGCCAACACACCACGTATTTTTCGAAAAGGGATGAAACTCCCCAAAAGGTTTGCCGGGTCGACATCCCAGGTTTCAAGGACTGCAACAAAATCGAAGGATACGGCCACTCCAAGTTAGAGGCGCTGCTTTCCGGTTGTCTCTCTGCCTGCAAGCTCCTCCAGATGAACGGCTTACTTGAACCAGCGCACTTTCCCGCCGTATATCCCTTTGTGCCGCCTCCTCGATCGATCGAACCCCAGCAGTCAAAGAAGGCAAAGTCAAACGGCGTCCGCACTCACCCTCGGAGGACTCCACTCTTCTGGTCCTTATCGACCAATAATCTGGGGGGCCAATGGTATCCTACCATCGTATCTATCAACGGCTCGACTGGGGAGTTTGGCCTGCTTGCCATTCTGACACGGCACCCCTTGCCAGCGATATCGGATTTCCCGTTATTCATCTCAGGAAACGCCGTGAATGCGCGATTGCGGAAGTGTCAGCCAGGACTCTTCTCCCCTCACGAACTTGAACAGTTGCGTCGCACCACCCTCCGCATCATGCGGTTCGTTGGCAACAAGCCATTCGTTTGCGACCTGGACAGTCTTCCGTATCTGTTGTTTCCCCTGGAACCTAACACCGCACTCCTGAACTCTCTTCATGAAGCATACTGGGCCCACGAAGGACACCCAGGTCTGGACAGCCCTTGTGCGTCCGGAATTGTGATGAGTATGGCCGCCTCCGCGTTCTTGCCCATCGCAACGGACAGCACCGAGAGGATCATAAAACACCTCGACGACGCTGTGGTCCAGGATAGGAAGATCGAGTATACGAAGCATTACTTCGTGGACAAGATTCGTGAGGACCTCACGCCATTGCATAAACCTCGAGAAGGGGAGGTACGGGTCTCGTAGCTCGGTCTTTTATCCTTGCTCATATCCCCGCAGCGTCAGCATGGATACGAAAGTTATTTGGAGCATTGCAAGGTCCGCATCAAGGATTTCCAAGGTATCAAGAACCTTAATCAGCCATTGGTGGAGGTGGAGGTTGCTCCTGGCGTTGTCAATCAACTCGATCTTTCCCCTAAATCTCAGGTTACCGAGAAGAGCACCCCTCAAAGTAAGCTGGACTCCCCCCGATGTTCAATATAACCACAATTTTGTACAGCATTCATCCCCGAGCTTTGTGTCAAATCGACTGTTCCGGCTAGGTTGGCCCCTTTACCCTATCTAAACTCACCACTTACGAGCCTGGATTATTTCATAGCATTGCAAGAACAGCCCTCACTTTGCCTTCTATTATGACGAAAATCGACGAGATTCTGCTTGTCAAGGAGCTCAATGCGAGGATGTTTGATAACGTCATCCGAGAGGACCTTCTACGAGAGGCATTGACACCACCTGGCGCAGAGGCAGAGTTCAACTACGAACGGCTGGAGATCCTTGGTAATGATGGACCTACCTTTCTCCTATCCAAACGATCTCACCTGTTTGGCCAGGCGATGCTATCCTGAAATATTTGATCTCATGTCACGTCTTCATGCACGACTTCGGCACGCAGAGCCACTTACACGCTCACCGAAGAGACATAATCAACAACAAGGCGTTGTATCAGCACGCAGTGAACGCTGAACTCCCTCAATTCGTCCTGTCAAAGAGGTTCTCGGTCAAGACGTGGTACCCCGCGAGTATTTCCGTCCGGAATTCTTTCAATCCCGTGCCAAATGACGAGATGCTACCCACCCCAGAGGACAAACCGGCAGCGGGTCCCGATGACACTGGGTATGTCGTTCACAAAGATGCGAAAACACACCAACTTGGGGATAAGGTCCGACCTCACACGATCCATACGAGCAGAGTGACTCCTAACACTTGGTTGATATTCAGACCTTGGCCGATGTTGTTGAAGCCATCCTCGGTGCTGCGTACCTTTCCGTCGGCTTTCCTGGCGTGTATATCGTCACGCAGTCGTTTGCGATCCCCGTGCTGGAATACGACGCCACCTCGGACATAGGCAAGAAAATGCTTCCTGAACCTCCAGCAGAGGTGGACCACCTATTGAACCCGAACGTCATACAAGCGCTGGAGAGAATTATTGGCCATAAGTTCAAACGGACGTATTACCTCGCACAGGCGTTGGTGAGGAGATCCGCTTCCTCTGTGATCGATCCGCCAATGCTCAACATCGTAATCCGATAGGCAAACAGAACAGCACCTCAGTACCAGAGTACAAGCTGCGAACGACTCGGTTTTATCGGAGATGGCATACTGGATTTCTGTGAGTTGCCTTTCTGCCGCTTGTGGGCGTTTGTGTAACTGTCATGCTTCAGTGACGATCAGATACATCCACGAGCGTGAACCAAGCTTGGCCCCGGGGAGTCTGACACTCTTGAAGGTCCGTCTCACTTGAACTGTTCCCGGAACCACGTTGATGATGGCGTGATTAGTGTACAATGGTGTCGAATTCTGCCTTGGCTGCTTTGTGCGTCAAGTGTGGGATACACCAGTTTGTGGATACAAGAGCGTACGGCATTTCAAAGAGTCTGAGCGCCTACGTATCTGCAGTCACAACAGCACTGGAAGAAGAGCAACGAACTTCGTCGCAGGAAGGTAGGCCCCCAGGTCAATACTGGCTCCGGCTTCAAACCCCCAAGGTGCGTCTGTCGGCCATGGAAGTTAGGGGCGCTCTGGCTGACAGCACCTGCCCAGGCACTATCAGACATCATGGAAGGTATCCTAGGGGCCTTATACGTCTCGGACAACTGCACCCTCGAAGGAGCGGAAAAATTCTTCGAAACAGCCTTCAAGCCGTTCTTTGACGAGTTTGTGACTCTTGAAATGCTCGCCCGTCATGCAGCCGACGCGGTGTTGGAGATGTTAAACCGGTTGGGATGTCGGCAGTACTCAAGAGTCCACAATGTTGTGAATGGGGTTCATTCATGCAAGAGTGAGTCGGTTGTCTCCCGGTTCCATAGGATTTTGCTGAAGTGTAGCAGTCGTCTGGCACGGGAACACACTCTGCGAGGCCAAGGATGCAAATTTGGACGTGGCGGTGCAAAAAGCGAGCGAAAAATGCCTGCAGATGCTGACGGAGAAGCCAAAATCCTTGAGGGACGCGTGCAACTGCTTGACCACTCAGCCGAGTGGGGGAACCAAGCCCGGCCAGAAGAGAAAATAAATCTATTCGTCTGTTTATCCGTGGGGGAGAACGCTAGTTTATTTCTTGGACCTGGGAGCGGGATTAGACTTTGCCGCGGCATACACCATGCGTATGGCGTCTGGGGGATCGCTTACAGTTGGTAGTAAGAGGCAACGAATGGAATGGCGAATCCGGTGCTGAGGTAGAGGAAGGTCTTGATGGCGAAAGGAACCTTCTTGTCGTAGTCGAACGGGATGTGCTGCATACCACGTTCGTTAACCTGCCGCCTGGAAAGCGAACGTCCCCCTAGAAAAACGAACCTTGTATTCGCCGTGCATGCCACGGGATTGAACGAGCACGTTAGAACGCGCAGAACGAGCGGCCAGACGTGGAGCACGGGCGAGCAAAGACATGGTTTGGGATGAAGTGGCGGTTTTTCGGAAGAAAGCGTGTGACCCCGTCCGCCATGAAGGTCAGCTCCGACACCCAGTCTGTAGCTCGACCATCCCCCCTCTTCAATTTCGGCCGTGTCCCCGCGTCTTGCTCAACACATCTATCATTTTCCAAATCCCTAATACCCGGTATCTTGTTTACGAATGTCAGAGGAAGAGGAGGAACTCGACGATGAGACCATTCAAGCGAGAGTGGACGCCTCACTCGCGAGAATCTACAGTGTTACTTCTACTTGGCTGAAGCCCAAGAAAACGCCCTCCGCTCCGAAGAGAGATTTCGAAAAGGAGCTCGAAGAAATAATGCGGCGTCCCCCGCGGTGAGTCTTGGCCCTTTGTGGGACTTGCACCCGATGGTTTGATCACCCTCCAGTTTGGGCGTTGGCGCAGAACTTCCAGAGAAACAGGTTCAATCTGGGCCGGGTGAAATGAAACTCAAGAACAAAATGCTCGGAAAGAAACGAGAGCGGGATGAAACAAATTCTGGCGACGCTACTTCCGTTCCTGCCCTTGAAGATGACGAGGAAGAGAGTAGATCTAGAGTCATTCAGAAGAAGCCGAGGCTAGATCCTTTCGCCTCCAGCAAAAAGAAGGGCAAAGGGTTAAACGTCCCACCCGCGGCTCCTCCCCATAAACTCGCAGGTACCCCTCCAGCTTTCGAAACCAAACCTGTGAAAGAGAAGGTGGTCGCCGCCCCTGCCAAGGACGACAGTGCTCCAGGGCCGTCCTCCTCGAAGCATGTGTTCAACACAACTTCGACACCCAAGTAAGTTATTACTGCCTCTCCCCGCAAATCCCTGACTAATTCATGACATGCGTGACATTCTAGACCAACCCTTAACACTGATGAGTCGGACGATGAGGAAGAGGAAAAACAGCCCGTCACTAAGAACGTGGTAGCGATTCCTCAGCCAGCATCTGACATACTGCCAGTCCTGAACCTGCATGGCCCCCCTGCCATACGCGATGACGCGGGACCCAGCCCCAAGAAGAAGCGGAGGAAGAAAAAGAAGAAGAAACGTCATGTCGGGGGAGAGGCCGGCGCAGCACTGCAGACACCCACAGGTTGAGCAGCTGATAACGACTTGGTTTCTCGCCTGTTTGTTAAGCTGTACTTAATTAATGTTGGCGATTTATCACTCTTGTACCGATCTTAACTTTGCGTGGAGGTGTTGAGTAGGTGTGTTGCAAATAATCCGGGCCAAAGTTGCACCCGAGCCGCAAGCGCCAATAGGTGACTCTCCCCGCCCAACCCATCACCACCACCCGACTGTCTCCCTGTGGATCCAAGGATCTAATCTCTAGCCGACTATGCTCGCAGACTTACCGGTAGAACTTTTCATCAAGATACTCGACGACTTGGACGTTTCCACTCTCACTTCATGTCGATTCGTAATACATATATCCCTTCTCACTGCTCGCAACCGGGCACTAACACCCTTTGAAAGGTCGACAAGTCTTTCAACGATGTCATCAAGTCATCGTCGTTGCTCCAGTATAAACTCTGGCTTAGCTTGGCAGGCGTAGAACCAAACCCCACCTGCACCCTCGGTTTGCCGGAGTGCTTGGAGGCAGTCCGATCATACCGACGAGACTGGGAGAACCTCGCCTGGTCGTCTGCGGGTGGATGGCGAGAAGCGATCGGGAATATCTCTCACAGTCGAGGAACCTTCGTCTTGGGCGAAGTCATTACGAGGGACGACGACGACGAAGATCCGCAGTTCAAGTTAAGAACCCAGAGATACCAACCGAAGTCGAAGCATCGCCGATTGGATGAACGCACTTGGTCTGAGGACGGCCCAGCAGTCACCTTTACAGGGATTGATCCAAGTCAAGATCTTTTACTTGTTATACCGGACGAAGAGTATGCACGTCGTCGACCCTCAAGCAGACTTACTCGCTGCTAACACTAGTGCGCCATAGGGATATCCACATTCTGTCGCTTTCGACCTTCGAACCGTACCCTGATGTGGCCCATCCCACGATCGGTATACCGGTCGAACAGGATTCGGCCGTCGAGATAGATATACATGGATCCTGCTTTGTAGCTTCGACGCACATCCGCTTTACGTTCAAGTTCGAAGAATCTATACTCGTCTACAACTGGAGGACAGGGACGATGCTCGCTGTACGTGTGGGCGCCTTGCACCCATTTGGAGTCCCCATACTGACGTTGTATTCAAAGGAAATCATCTACCCTTGTGATGATTTCTTTCTTCTCGCCGAGGAACTCGTCGCATGTTATGTAACTGGGCGGGGGCCGACCGACCGCCCATCCCACTTTGCTATCTTTCGCATTCCTGACGCAAAGAGTGCCGCTGCTTCTGGGACATCTCCACGAATGCGCACCCCCCTCTGTGCCTTCGATTTACCCCATCCCACGGGAGGTAAAAACTGGTATCTCACTCAGGGGAGGTTGAACAGCACCTATAACAGCTGCCCTCCACCAGGGGATCCATCCGTTCCGTTCTACTCCTCTGGAAAACGACTACTGTTGACTCTGTGGTTGTTACCGTCCCGCATGTCTTGGAGAAACCCAGATTGTTCCCTCGTAGTCCCACTGCGTACTCTCCTCCACCTCATCCCTTCGAAACCAGCCCCCTCCACAGTAGTATTTGACTGGGATATGTGGGGTCCAACAGGAAGTAGGCTCTTCGGTGGTGTCGAGGCTCGACAGATGAGTTTCCAATTTGGATGGAAGATAGCTCGGTTGGGTTCCCTTGACCCGTCGACCGTACCTCAGAGGACCCCGAGGGAGGTCGGAATTACGGTATATGACTTCAATCCCCTACCGTTTCATGGATCGCCAGATGTCACCGAGAGCGGCAAGAGGTTATTCCAGGAATTTGAAGCGGGGGGTGAGGAAAGGTTGAGAAGGGTCGTGACCTCACCAAGCTCTTGTCCCGGTTCTGTTGAATTGGATGGAATTCAAACGTCCCTCTCATACCGTGTAACCTCTGCACCGTTTGATATCCGTGGACGAGTTATTGACCCCGCTAACTATGAAGTCACCCTTGGAGAGGATGGGATGATTGTGTGGACTCACGTGGGTTCCATTCCCGACAATCATGCCCGCCTTAAGGACATATTGACTGATGTTCTATCGTTCTAGCTCACCCTTGACTACATTGCTCTTACCATTTGACCCTGTGCGATGTGTCACTCGAGCGGCCAGTGGCCTGGGTATTATGATTTCTCTGGTACCCGAATCCAAATACATGATATCCAGTGGTTACGTAGTAATGTATCACCTTGAGAACCCCTTAGAGCGCTGTCAATTTCGACCACCCAAGAGATTCATCCTCGTTCAAGGTCCGAATCTTTTGTGGGACAAAGGTGACGTCTCCGACCTCCCTAAATTTGGATAAAAAGGCACCAAAATCCACCTTCTCCGCACCCACAAGCACGAACAAGAACCGTGCCTCAACTATCACCTGCAACCTCTTCGCCTCTTTCTTTTGCCTCGACGCCGTCCAGCTGGGCGTGGTATCCAGTACCGAGGATTGGGACTCGTGCATCACCCGTACACGTTCCGCCAACCTAAATAGGCTTTCGTCGACTCCGCTCCAATCGGTAGGGTATATAGATGAGTCGAGCTTTCGGGAGTTGAACGGGATGACGAAATGGAGGATGATTCGGGAGAGGTGAGGGGAAGTGACCGAGTCGAAAAGGTGGATTGTCCCCGGTCCGGGGTCCCGAGCGTCTCGGAGGCTTATTCGAATTTCCTCGAGTTCGGTGCAGGGGGTCAGAGTGATTGGGCGAAGCACCTGCACGTCTAAGGGATGTCGTTCGTCGGTATTCGAGTGGTAGAGATGTGGGTGGAGAGTAGAGACGTACCGAGCTTCATGCGCTTTACGCGGAACGTTTTTATGGTCTCTCCGCAGGTGAGCAAGATGTTATTGATCTCGAGGTCACAGTGTCCACTCGGGGGCGACACCGTTACTGAATGGAATCGCAGGGGGAGTTTCGAAAGCGAAGAGAGGACGCCCTCGAGCCCGTGGTAGAGGAACAATAGCTCGAGTTGACCATTCAACGGCGGCAAGGTGAATTCCTTCGCGAGTCTCGACTCTCCGTTTGGTGTGACGCTGGAGAACTGTGGACCGGGTATGTGCACGTCCCGGAGTTCGGAAAACATGCAGAAGAAGGGTCTGACGTCCATGACTGGGGGTATACTGACTGAGCCCATGACTACCGTTCGCACGGTAGAGCGCAGAGGACCTAGGACTCGGGATATGACCTCCCCGTCCAAGTCTACCGACGAATCCATGAGCTTCAGAGTGTGCACCCGACACGGTTTTGCGTCGTTAGGATCGAAGCTGCCGCTACTACCGAAGCAGCTCATGTGCCGTTCGAAGTTGGCGTCCATCCAGTTGGAAGGGTACACCCCCCGCAGAGTCAACTTCCGGGCGTATGAAAACAACAGGGGCTGATTCTCCGCGACCGGTCTCGTCCATCCTTCCGTCACCTTGGGGGAAAGCGTGATGTGTTCGAACAGCCACTCTTGACACCGACGAACCCAACGCTTTCCGACCAAAGCGCATTGTTTGAGATGGACGTGTTGTGGGACGAAATCTATGATGGCGTCGAAGAGTTCTTGGGGTAGGTCGTTAATGGTAACGGTGACGAAGGTGTTGGCCATTTAATAGGGATGCGAATACGGGACGCGGGTGACGTTTGAGGGAAGTTCTCGGCCGGAGTGAGGGTGGAAAACGAGGAGTGGCGATGCAACAAGTTGAACAAATTCAAACCGCAGGCTGCCTCATTGAACCGTAATCCCACCGGGTCTCTCCACAATTCTCTGTCGCACAACCGGCCCGTCTGAACATCTGAACCAGCTTTCTGAACTATCTGCGTGCGCGACTTTGGTTTGTAGTAATGTTGGACATTCGGGAGATCCAAGCCATCCAGAGGGAGGTATGTTTCTTTCGCAACCGCACACGCCACACTGTCATCTACTTCATCTACTTCTTCATCTCCCCATCGTCCATTTCATTGATCAAATTAAAACCGAACCAGTTGACCGGAGTCACAAGGATCGTGAACGGTATCACCCAACGATTCCAACAACGCCTCGACCACGCCGCCACCACCGCCCACACACTCGATGCGCTACAGGATCGAATCGTACAGCTGGAAAAGGAGATTGACAAACTCAGATCTGACAACTATCAACTCAAAGTCTTGAAAGAGAGAGCCGTCGCCGATGCGGAAACGTTGAAGAAGAAACAAAACGTTCAGAGACGCGAGATCGAACAGATCACCGAGGAAAGGGACGGCGCGCTGCAAAGGTTGGAGAAGTTGGAGGTTACGTTTCGCGGGTGCTTTTCCGGAGATAGACCTGGGGTGGGTCGTTCTGTTTGACTTTGTTCGAAACTCGCGGTGCTGAAGCAGGTAACCGCGACGGTGCAGTCTTCTGCGGGCATGAGAACACCCGAACGGTCGAATATTAGCGTCCACGAGGAGAGGGCCGGAACGAAGTCACCAGTGCAGGAGCGTGAGGGGAGCATCTCGATCCACTCCTCGAGGGGAGGATCAGTGAGATCTCAGTCCCCATCGGTGATGTCTTCAATCTCGGAGCACCTGGCAAAGCAAAGGTCAAGGCGGAGCATAGGAGGTTCTAGCGTGGCCGGTTCGACCATAGCTGGCTCAACTGTCGCTGGTTCGACTTCCAGCAGACCCATCTCTACCGTCGGCACTCCTCCTCGGCAGCGATCACGGGAAACGTCCGGACCAGCGCCTCGGGCGACGTCCCGAGCGCGAACGGCGGAACAGGAGGGTTCTGATCTCTCTCCAAGCGAAGTTCCTGGAACCAGAGACTGGTATCTCGAAATGAAAGATTCGCCTCAAACAGCAACCTATGCACGAGGCCCGTTCGAATCGCAGGAATTGGTCGAAAGACTAGGATTAAACAACGGAGAGGTCATTTTATTCCCCTTTGTACAGGCAGCGAAGGTTGAGGCTGACGGCGCTTCCCATACTCACAGGTGTTCGAACTCGAAGAGTTAGCCGTCGTTTATCAAAGGCTGATCAGACCTGTTGCTGAAACTGAAACAGGACCATGATCGTGCCCAAGAAACTCGGTCCAAGAATACACATCCACAAGGACATGATGTTCCTCTACGACCCGTTCTGGCTCGAGAGGGAGGACGGGACTTACCTCATTGATTGGGCGGAGCGAGAAGACGTGGATAAAATGAAGAAGTATCTCAAGGGGAAAGAGAATCCAGCGGCGGTGTTTCATCTGTTCTCATTCCCCGTCCACAAGGCAGGTTCTTCCCGCATTTTTCCGCGCACTCGGACTTGACGCGTGACGCCCTATTTCCAGAGGGGGTGGGTTTGGAACGGAGCGCATCAGTTCCGAGTCGCTGAGGGGTTACCCGCGATATGGCCCCAGTTACGAGAGAAGGCAGGTGCCATTCGTCCATCACTGCGCTTTGCCGGCGTCTCTGATCGCTGTTAACCGGTCGTCTGCCAGGAGAGACAGAAGCTGACGAGCAGAATCCGCCTCCGGACGCAAGACAAGTGGTGTGAAACCAAGCTGGAGGCTCTGGCCGAGAGTGGGCTGCTCCAGCAAGTCACCGTGGAGGTTCTCGAAGTCGCCGACGCAAGACCGACAATTCTGCAGAAGCTCGCATAGGGGCGGGCGCCTGAGAAGTCACGTGTGCTGGGGTGATGGACAGTTCCCTTATTTAGATGTCCCTCATTTCACCTCCGCTCCCTCACCTGTCATCGTTGCACCCACCGCGCCTCCCCCGCTCTCCCCCCTCATCCCGTTGGTTATCAGAGCATGCGGTGGTCCACACTCGTTCTCTCAGTCACTCTTTTCTACTCGCTTTCTTTTGTAAATGCTATCCCTCACGACGTTTATGAAAAGCGACATTGGCTACATAGACGCCAGGATCTCACTGGTACCCCCTCACCGACCCCGGTAGTTCCAACCCCACCTGGGGTTGAAGACCCGCAAGGCGACCCCACCCCTTCCGTTTCGCCGGCCGATCCTCCGCCTCAGAACACACCCCGGCCATCCTCGCAATCTTCGCTCACTCCTACCCCAAGACCCCCGACCGCAACCTCCCAGCCACCTCCCAACCCTTCCTCGTCGATAATCCCCACCATTTCCAGCCCGATATCGCCCTCCCAGTCTCCTTCGTCCACGTAAGTTCGTTTTTACGGTATCCGAACACCAAGCTCACTTGGCATTTAGGTCAAGCAGCGTCGTATCCAACACCCTGTCTCTCCCACCCTCCCCCACCGTCACTCGCCCATATCAAAGCTCGACGTCCTACCGCCGCTTCACTTCAACTTATGAACTTCCCTCCGACACCTCGTCTGATGAAGGAGCGGTTGAGACCGGTACCGAATCTGGAAACTCGTCGGTTTTTGTTACTGCCTCGATTTGAATGGCGACTGATACCTTGCCCACAGCTTCCTGAACAACAAGGCGGCCATGGGTTCTACCTTCGCTGTCGTGGGACTGATCGGTCTTGCCATCATTGTTGGCGTGATCTTCTTCCTGTCAAAAAGGGCTCGCCAGCGTAGGGACGAAGATGAGCAAGATACCTACTTCGAGAAGCTCCCCGCCAACAACGACCCCAGCAATCAGAACTCCGGTGGCGATAGCAGCTATGGGCTCGGACCCAGCGCTGCCGATTTGACAACCCCGGCAAGCAACCAGGCTTACATGTCTCGTGACATTCACTATGGCGCTACCAACCAATATCCGAACCAGTACCCATCCGAGTATGCAAACTACAACGGGTTCGAATACCCACCTGAAAGGGGATCGGTCATCGAACCCCCAGCATCGTACGTCCCTGGAACCGCCTACGCAGCCGCAATGGCCCAACGAGGTCCATACCAGTATGAGGTACAGGCGGATGACCCGAGCGCGCTCCCGAACCCTTTTGCCGATCCTCGTGGCAGGCGCTATTGATCACAGTCAATGCGAACATCCCTATGTCCGTTCTTTTCGGTCAAAGGCACACACTTTGACTTGGATTCGTTTGATGGGATTGGACTGGACTCTTATTCGATCGATCCGCAGGGCAATACGTTACTTGTCGTGGCAGCATGTACCGTGTCCCCAGCTTTCATACCCGTTGACTCATTTATTACCTCTCGTGCCTTGACTTGCTACCTGTTTTCCATGTGCCCTGTTGTCGAATCGTGTATCCGCTCCTTTATATGTGGTTGGCGTACTAGGACATATTGGATGTGTTGTTTTTTTTGGTTATATCCTCACTGCCCACAGGGATCGAGTCAGGAACCTGTTCAGGTCGCGGGGCAATCACAGGTTGAGAGCCCAACCTCGAGACCCTGGCGTGGTTGCCGCATCACCTTCTTGCAAGCGAAAAACGCTAATCCCGCACAGATCTTGATCGAGGCTCACAGGTTGCAGCGTCATATGTGACTTTGGAATGAAGTTGTGGCTCGTTCACTGCATCAGGAGATAACCCGGTTCCGGAATAACCGGAGCGGAAGGTGAGAAGGGTCCCGCCATATGTATGACGCTTGCGTGAAAATCTGTGATGCCGAGCTGGATTGAGTAAGGCGCGTAAAGAACCAGGAACGCGGCGGCCGCGCCGAGGGTGCAAATTTGGAAATCTTTGTAGGGCTTTGGGCGGACGTTGCAAGCGTGGGACTGGATTGTGGGCGATGGGTTCCCGATCAAACCTTGCTCGCGGGGGTTTTCAATTCAGAACTCCAGCGCTCGGGTTCTTCGCCGCTACCGGTTGCCGGGTTTAGGCGGGGCAAGAAGCTGGGCTTTGTTTTTCTTTGTTTTTTTTGCTTAGGCTCTGCCTTCCTGTCTTCCCCCTCGGTGACAAATCCAAATGTGGATCACCGTTCTTAACACAGCCGTCCCGTCCCTTCCGTTCCTGTACCTCTTGTGGAGTCGATGACGCAAAGCCAGAAGTCTTTTCTCTTTCCCGTCCCGGATCCACTTCTTCCCTTCGCCTTACTCATTGTCACAGCTTCAGAGCTTCGAAGTATCTCCGATCGGCGTTGCTGGCCCGTCGATGCGTGAAACATGGAGCGGCCATTGTGAGTTATAATCCGACAGTGGATCGAGATCGACATTTTCCGGTACACATCGGGAATCGGAATGAAGCAGCTGGACATAGCCGATCGTAACCCATGGGCCCCACACGGTGACACCCCCGCGCTTTAGATCTCGAGATCTTTGGCTGAGTCGCGGGAAGAAGAACAAAAACATCATCTGTGCCTGTGTATGTGGCTGCCACTGGTCCCCCCTCCTCCCCTTCCCCACATTAGCGTGTGGCCCTTCAACACGTGTGATCTTCAAGCTGTGGTGGCTGCACCAATAGTATGATATCAGGGCGGAAGTGATCCGATCGAGATCGTATGCAATTAGCTGCTCTATGGAGGGTACTCGTAACAGGATGTACTATGTGGATGAGGCTTTAAGATGCACGATGAGAGGAATGACAAGAAAAAATGAAGAGAGAAAAAATGACAACACAGGAGAGAGGTATGAGTGAATTAGTGGAACAGTAGTACATTATAAATGCGTTTGGGCCGCTATCCTGGTCTCCCAAAGGCTAAAGAGATAGAGAAAATATGAAAAAGGATCGTCAAGAGCGCTGCAAGGCGTTGTCAATCTTCATGCGCCACTTCTTGTAGACTCCGTTATCCCGGGTGACGTTAAACTGACAGATCCCCCAGAGCACGAGCTGCTCCTGGAAGCCCGGATTAATCCAGACTTGTTCGCGTGCTCTGCGAACCACATCCTGGGCCTGCGTAGCACTAAGTTGCCGAGCAGTCATTAGCTGGAATACCGGTTCCGTCAGTATCTGATGTACAAGCCGATCGGAGTTGTAGGGATACTCACGTATGCAGCTACGACAGCGGCGCTTCTAGACAACCCCTGGTTGCAATGCACCAAGACCACGCCTCCTTCGGCCATAGCCTGGTGAATGAACCTACACGCGGCGGGGAAGTGGATAAGGAGATCCGCGTAGTCGACGTCTTCGACCGGAATCCTCAGCTGCTTAATCCCGCCAGCAGGAATGTCAGCTGGGATGGGGTCCGTGCAAACAGACACGATGTGGGTGATCCCCCTCTCTGATAGAGTTCGAGGAGCCCGGGCGGCGACCAAGCTGTAAGGGAAAAGACGCGTTAGTTATACAGAAGGATTCCAACGGAAAAGCGGGGATAAGGTACGAACTTTCCCAACAAGAGCTTGTCTTCGATGATTGCATTGACGTTCTTCCAGCCCATCGTATCTTGAGTGACGAAAGGGGTATACGCGAGTGAAATGTACAAAGAGTGGAGATGAGAGAATTCTAGGAAAGAACGTCCTCCAAACCAGGAGCAGCCTGAAGAGGTCTCATGGTTTCGAGGAGTACTTTTGTACCACTACCGGGATACGACCGGGATTCGACCATAAGCCGAGCCCGCGTCGCGATATACGGTGGACGACATACGGAGTTGAAGGAAAGACTAAACCAGTGTGCCAGATGATCGACTCGCTGTCGACAAGTCATTCACAGCAAAGTGACACAGCACTGCATAACTGGTGTGTAAGCGTCTTTTTAGGGTACTGCACGTGAAAAGGCGCCCGTTCGTGCGCCCGGCGGGGACCCGGAATAAACCGAACACACGAGGCAAGGGTAAAAGGTAAGTGCTTCCCACTGGCATTGATTGAATGATTAGGGCCATATTCGGCTGACACATAAGGCAATGCAGGAAGTGACATGGAAGCAAGATAATTGAGGGGAGTGGGGCGAGGAGTGGGGCGAGCGGGAATGAGCAAAGATCTGCTCGGTCGGTATCTAGTGGCCACTGTCCCACATAGCTTCAGGAGTTAGTGTACTTTGGAGGCAAACGGTTCCTCCAACCCTATCCGTGAATAACATAGGGTTGACAGAAATTACTTGACTCAGACTCTTATGACCCGGCTCTCGGGAAACCATAAGTAGCTGTGGTCGTTCGTGTGGTGCGTGGGGGAGGGAGATGTCCTGTACAGTTAGATCGTCGCTGAGAGAGATGAAGGAGAACCGCGCACTTTGCCGCGCCCCAAAGAAAAGAGGGGGTCAGTACCCCTCTGCACACCCGTCGAAAGCGCGCATTCCGACTCATAGCACCGCCGTTTATTCCCGTGGTTTTGGTTGTCCGGACCGTCCGTCCTCTCACCCAAGTCCACCACCACCACCATCACCATCACCTCCCCTCCACCCCCCCTCCCCCCCAAAGTTCGATACAGATCACGGGTCGGGCTGATAGTGGCGGGTGGAGGGGAGGCTTCCAGCCCGTTACTCGTGGGCGAAACACATGCGACGGCCGTACCCCCACGCGTTCTCTTGCCTTGATTCGTCCATCGATGGTTGATATGATGGCTCTGAGCCTCGTGTCTGGGTATCAGACTCTAAGGTAGGATCCTACTACCCCATTGTCGCAATCTTAGCCTTCCCGCTGGGTGAGACAGTTGATGAGGACATTCTCGCTTGACAGACCTCGTGGAGTTGTCGAGGCAGAGGGCACACCCGTCCCCATCCTTTGGGACCCGATCACACTGTCACTACGTGGACTCTGGCGTCATCCTCGTTATCGGGTTGGGTCGTCGGAGCATCCTCCCCCAGAGGGCAACCCCGCTGTGCTTGGAAATTAGAGAGATTACGAGACGGTGGGACAAGGTAAGAAAGGCCACTAGTACACACAGACATTTGGTTCCGTCCTTTGTGATCCAAGGAACACGTGCCCCGGAACTTATTCGCTTTCCATTTACGTCAAGAACCACCATGTTCCAGCCGGGACTTGGGATCCGACTTTTGTCTTTCACTCGCCAAGATAGGGGTCGCCCGCCTGCCCGAGGGATCCACGCCCTGGTATATAAGAGGCCCAAACTCCGCACCCTCATCCCCCCATCGAACACTACCTCCTTTCCACTTCTCTTGTATCTTCTTACTCCCCATCACCCACTCTTCAAGCTTCAACATGCGGATGCCCGATATCGTCTGGGAATCTGTAAGGCCTTTCCACCTCTCGTTCGAGATTGTGCGTCTAATCTCCAATCCTTTGACCTATAGTACCACTCGGACGGTAGGCCACGTAACACCCCATTGCCGTCAACCGTCCACGGATGGTTGACCAAGATGCGCGGAACCCTGTTCGACAACGAGGCCATGCGTTATCAGGGCATCAAGGAGATGAAACAAGCTGCTGCTGTGCGTGTTCACAAGCAGAAAGAAGAGGCCGACCGCAAACTGCGGGAGCTCAGTAGAGCCAGAGCTGGACGACAGCCCTCGAAACCGGCTGCCACGCAGCCTTTGCTGCGTCTCTCGTTCATGCGCGGCAGACCCAAACCCGCCCCTCGCAGTAGTTCTGGTCGCCCTTCTACTACGCGCAAGTCATCGTCTTCCCACACACAAAAGAGGAGACCGTCGTCTTCGAGACCCCGCCATAGCAGCGCTAGTGGCAGCCGGAGCTCTAAGCGTCCCCCTACCTCGAGGAAGGCCAGCCATGCTTCTCACACTTCCAGACGAAGCTCGAAGAAGTAAAGCAGTATGCTTATCCGCACTTGTATTTCCACCCCTCCACATTTCTCCCCGTCTTGATCTGCGGACTGTGTTCGCACTAGAGCCGGACGGAGGATCTTTTGTTATAATCTTATTTTATTCGGGTAGCTCGTTCGTTCCCGTGGGATACGATGTGTACGTTTTTAGGGTCGACGTTTGGACAGGTTTACCCTTCATCTTCATTTGTAGACAACACCATTATCGCACGGAGGAGATCATTAATATCTCCATCATTTTTGTAACACAAACACGAGGTTCGGTGTATGATACTCTAGTTCTTGGCCTTGCATAATAGAGGTCGCATATGTTCTTGTTCGAGCGAGTGTGACCATTGGGTGCCGAGTGGCTCCAGCTTTTGGGCGGCCTTTCACCGAAATGGGATGTGAAATAAGGGGGATTGATCCTTTTCATATCCGATAGCGCATCACCGAGAGATGGTGTGGGTGGAGAGGTTCCGATAATATATGGGCGAGTGGGAAAACCCTAGGACCTGAATCAAGTTCCGTTGGTATAATGAACGCGAACATTGCGGGGAAACGTATTCTATTTCCCTCCTGCCCCGATTGCTTCTCGGGAGCAGCCGTTGTAGGTTCCGCGCTGCGGGTCAATAGTGTTAGCCTTGCAATACATCGCGCCACCACATCAGAGTAGCAAGGGACACCGATCCCGCTGGGGACGTCTTGGGAAGCCAGACCACCGGGAACAGCGCCTCCTGGTATCCAGTGGAGTGACTGGAGCCTGGGGTAACGTGGAGTATCACTTCGAGATGCGGCTGGACCCAGCTCGTGGGGAATACGAGACACCAACTATGGCCCCAGGTGTGATGCATACAGAGGCGCCAAGTTTGTGGGCATCACGACGGGTCGCGTGAACAAGTTACAGGTATGGGGATTGCATAATGAATATTGAATGCCTTGGAGGTGGAAGAGTGTCGTAAACCTGCATCAATTATGACGATGAATGGTCGTGCAGTTTCGGATCCTGTATGAGCGTAGTTCGGTAGAGGATGGGATTTGGTAACGAGCGCCCCCAGCCCCGGCTCATAGCGAGAAATGAATGTGAACGCAGTATTATCCCGCGCACGGCCCTGGGTTCCGAGCTGGCACGTGATTGAGCCCTGGTTGGAGGGAGCAACCGTGGGAGAACTTGGTTGCCCTGCGCTCAGCAGTCACCCACAACTTCCTCTGGATCGCACTGATGTCAGGGATGTCGTCAGGCGGGTCTCGCCCGTGGGCCTCTCGACGACCGTGGAATGTGAGATGGCACGGTGATCCCTCCAAACCTTGTGACATTTGGAAAACCTTTTAACCTAGACTTTAGAAGCCGTATCTGGGATCCCCTTATCTTGACGTGGGCGTGCACATGGAAAGCCTGGACCAGTATGGGGAGAACGTGAAAGGTGTCCGCCACGACTACCCTACCTTATCTTGTCTTCAGCAACCTTTCTTCATCTGTCTCAGTTCATCCCGTTCAGTCAACCGTATCAGATCGCCCGAGATCATCGATCACCGACTGACTCGACGATCTTCGAAGGTCTGGGGAGTTTGCTTGAACTGCCCGATGCAGCCCTGCACGCTCATATCACCGGTGATTGAGCGAGCAAACAGTATCCAGGCGACCGATCCGACAAACCTTCACATCCGTTCCGATCCTCCGGATCCTCGAGTGAGTGCGGGGTATGTAACTGACGCGAGATATTTCCGCAATCTCGGGCGTTTCGTCATTCTCTTTCCCCCTCGCCAAGGTCGTCGGGTTTCCTCATCCGCCCGCGTTTCAGCACCGAGGATCGGCAAAGACGCGATTGTAAAGGGACTTTAACCGTTCCAGGATGGTCTAGGATCTGGACCTGGCCTGGCTAAGCGTACGTGACGCGGGATGGATGGGTGATGTAAGTCGTTTGAATGGGCGAGCGATTGCTCTGTCAGTGTTCCGACCCCGCGGGCTGGTGACCAAGCAACCGCCCAGGGCATTGAGAAGAGAGGGGCCTCGTCCACCCGCTTCAGAGGGTAGCTCCGTCCGTATTTAGATGTCCGCTACACTTTCTGAGAATCCGTTGTCGGGCGAGATGCTCTCTGGAGGCGGAGGGACTTTGTGAAAGACAGACTCTTTATCCCTGATGCGAAATGGAGGTAGATCGCCGGCATGAGACCCAGATGAAATTCCAACCACGTGCTTCATACATCCCGTACATCCGGTCTCGCCGCTTTCCTCACCTCCCTGTCCCCAAACGGTCATCTCAACAGTATCGTCCTCCATCTCCTCCTTTTTCGTCCCTTTGACTGCGGGCTGCGATTCTCCGAGACCATCACCCCCTGGCATCTCTCAACCGTCGTGTCTCTGCTTCCCTCCGTCCATCCGGGATGGCCATAAACCCTCCAACCTATGCCTGTAAATGCCTCAACGTCAGAATCTACTCGCAGCCGAACCCTAAGGATGCCTCGTCATCTGCGGGTAACGACTATCTCCCTGCCAGCGTCGACGATGACGGCATTGTCATTGTACGCTCCCGATGCGCTCCTTCTTGTGGCGTCCATTCCGCTCACTTCTTATAATTGTAGCAACACAGTCAACTAACACTTCGAATGCGATCTAAGGCCCTTCCGGACTCGAAGGATCCGTCAAAAAGCATACGATACATGTCGCTGATTTGTCTTAATTGCCAATCACTTGTATACCGTGTTTCGCGGTCGAGTATTCTCAATGGAGAGGAAAGACCCGGACCTGTGATCCCCACCGAAGAATGGGTGGAGAAAGACGTGTTGAAGACCTCAACTGGGGATGTCGAAGTGCACAAAGGATGTCTGGTGCGTTCCAATTGCAATACAAGGGTTGTCACGTTTACATCATCCTTTGTTGATGCCTCGCACAGACACGGGAGGCAATTCTCCAGGAAGAGACAAATCCGTCGTATTCTCATGTTTTCCGTATTGTTTTGCCACCCGATAGCGCCACGGTGGAACCAATGTCGCCCGTTCCTCAGCTTGCCCCTGGAGCGGCGTCTCCAGAACCGAATGCGCATTTACCCACCTTGCCGCCGCTATTCCTACCCCCGCCCTTTACCCCTTCGCATCCAGCGTTCTCCTATCTCTCCTCGATCGCGAATTCCGAGTCTCAGGCTATCCGGGATGCCGCCGAGGAGTACTTGGCCCGTGTGACGCAGGAGAAACTCGCTGAAATCAGAGCCCACGAGACCCGGCTGCGGCAACAGACGGAGAGTGTGTGGTCCCGGTTCAGGCAAGGGTTGGAGAGGTTCGGCGGTGACAAGAGGGACCATCAAAGTCACGGGCGGAAGGAGGGTGGCAAGTGGAACGGCCAAGGGAACTCCCCGTCTCCAGGGGTATTCATCACAATCAATGACTTTGTTCCCACCCCCGCGGTTCATCAGCGGTCGACTGGGGGTGATTCAACGCCGAAGGCTTCCGCGCTCTCTACTTCTTTGGCGACTTCTGGATTCCATCATCCCCGGGAACGGGGAACACGGGATCTGTCTAGCTCTCCTCAGCCTCCTACTATCTCGGACCCTTCGGAGACCATTCCCTCGCCGGCCACCTCTTCATCGACTACAGTGACGAACTACATCAAACTGGACGGGGCGAATGATATTCTGGAACCTTTTAAGAGGGATATGTCGGATTCCAAGGACCTGGCCACAAGCTTACTCGTCCTGAACCTCGAAGCCGAAATGGAACGTCGACGACGCGTCAACCGACCTGAAACCATACCGGAATCGAGCGCGCAGGGCGCTCAACAGCCTGATACCACTGTGACTGAGGTCACTCAGTCCAACAAGGATACCACCTACGTCATCAACGGCGTTGATAGGAGCCTCACGCAGAGCCCACAACCAAATCCTGATCAGCCAGCATCGGAAAGCGAACTCACCAGTCCTAAGGCGAAGAAAGGCAAGCGGAAGGTGACGTTTGATGTTGAGGCGGACGTGGTAACGATCAAGCGGGATGTGACAAAGGAACAAGAAGCCAACCGAATGAACGCCAGAGTTAATGGCCAGGTCGAAGGTTCGGTTTGTTCTCTCGAAGACTGTATATGCACTTAATCTTCCTCTAGTTTCCATTTTCGATCTGGAGGAAGATATCGATCGCAGTCCCTCCAAAAAGGAGACTGCATCATTACCCCTTCTCGAATCCCCTCAGGCGTCACGACAGAAGTCCCATCAACGTACCCGTACACCTGGCGGTTCGGGATCTGGTCTACCTCAATCACTGTCCTCTTTACGTCCTATGTCTCTCCCCTCCCCCTCGAACTCCCGAATCGTGACACCATCGGAGTCTACGGTCACCTCGCCGAAGGAAGAGTCTGCTCCTGACTCGGTGATAAGCTCGCCCGAGTCGGTCAATCCGTACTTTCCCCGCAATGAAGACGACGCGATGTTGAAACTCGTCGCCGCTCATACGCCTAGTCACCGCGGTTTGTGGGACAAGGACAACGGGAAGGCGCTGAGTATGGTCATGAGCGAAGGAGACACCAAGCGTGGGTCTGCCTCCAAGAATCCGGTTGATAGTGAAACAGCGTCGGCAAACGATGAGATAGGTGAGTGGATTTGATTGCGACGTATTCAAGCTGACACTCAGATCCCTAGGCTGGACCTCGTACGAGCCCCCCGAAGATATTGCACGTTCGTTACCCGTATTTATCGCCCCTCTCCTCGTGTCCAAGAGTTCTACGAAGTCCGAACGACCAAGAGTCGTGCCCGAGCCTCCTCTTCCACTCGAGCCGAAGACGATCGTCGAAGAAAGTGCAGAGGAAGACGTGGAACCCCCTGAAGGCGAGGGCCGTGGCCGCGAGCGAGCATTGCAAATTATACAAGCCAGAAATAAACTCCCCGAACCCGGAATGTGGAGGAGTTTGGCTTAATCCCGGTTTCTTTCTCCCTCATCCACCATACAGTCCTCCCGAGTTTCAAGTCTTGATCATCGGCCCCCTCACTTCCTCAATCCCTCAGTGCCTGATAGACGATGATTCTCCCCCCTTTCTATCATCTGCCTCGATTTTTCATGTGTGTGTGTGTAAGGTGTGCAATACGCTGTATTCCAAACGCTGTTTGTCCCTCGAGGTTTTTTCCTGTCCTTGAACCCGACCATCCCCATCCCCATCTCCAACTCCAATTTCGGTTCTCTGTATGTGTCATGTATTTGTAGCTCTCACCGCCACCATCTCCCACCCGAAACAATCGCCCCCCTTCAACCCTTCATTAATATCATTCTCTCACTCACACGCATGCACGCCACCCCCTGCTTTGATCTTACGTATACGTACACCCCGCTATTTCCTTCCCCTCGTTCCCCTGTATCGTCATCCAAATTCTCTCATTTCACATAATTATTCATGCAAACGTGGTCGGTTTCTTCAAGCATTCCCTTGTCGTACGTCTTGGTTTGTTCTTCACATTTTAGAGTACAGTTTGGCCTTCTCCCTAATCTAATTCCCTGTTGTGTGTTTGGCTCCAAGATTCTCGCAGGATTGACGCGGCGATTTCAAACTCGCATTGAAGGTCGAGATCAAGCGGTGATGAAAAGACTCGAGCGGGGGATGAATATTGTGTCCGTATAAGCAAAGACGATTAGAGAGATGTATATACAACTAGGCAAGTGCGTAAGCGTAACGTGAGAAGCATATTTTTGGGCGAATTAGGCAATCGACTCTTGAGTAAGTTCGGGAACACGTTCGTCGTCAGCATCAGCGTTGGCGGGAGCGTGGGCAGGTTCTGAGGCAGGGGCGACAGGAGGCTCGGAAACTACAGCTTGAGCGAGTTGAGCCTCGACCCTAGCCACAGCCTCTTCAAGTTTGGCCGCCTCTAACGGGACGCCTAAATCGTTATCATCATCGTTTCCGGTCGTCTCTGCACCAGGATTTTCCGTCTGGACCAACGCGTCCGCAGCGCACTTGGAGCATTCGCAAGCGAACTTCCAACCCCTCGCGAGCTCCTGACGTCTCCTCCTCCTAGCTTCAGTAACGGTCTCGCCGAGGCGTTGGGTGACGTCCACGTAAGCCATCGTGAGCTCATCGCCTTTCTTGAGATCGCGGAGAGCGATCAGGGAGAGTTCGGATGTGCCGGTTTCGTCGAATGATGGAAGGACGTTGGGGTCGCAAGAGTGTCCGAGCTAGGGGGCAGAAGTTGGGGAGAGATAAGGGATGAATTGTTTGGGGGGACTTACGTAGCTAGAAACGTAGTAGAAAGCGGTACCGATCTGTTTGGAGGTCCCGAGTGGTGTTCGTGTCCTTTCAATATCCTCCGGACGGTCAGTTGAGACGGGCTATTAAATAAGGTTCAGAAAAGGGTCCAAGGGTATGACACCAATCACCGTGACGTACCTTGTCATCACGTCCACCATTGAAGCTGACACCGATAGAATTGTACCTTATCTTTCCTTTAAGGACGTTATGCCTGTCGTCACCGAGGAGCCGCTCAAGCCCCGGAAGGGCAGAGGCAAGGACGTTCGATAGCAAAGTCTTTTCCTCTTGAGTGACCTCGGTATCGACATAACGCAACCTCTCCATGTGGTCGTAGTCGGAGTTGTCGTCACTGGCGGGGAAATCACCGGCCCTCATCTCTGGGGGGATCATCTTGCTGATCTCAGCGTCCACTGTGGATGGAGTCAATCGTGGAAGTACAGCGAAACGACTCAAACAAGCCTCACCTTGACGGGCGGCGAAGCGAGCAACCAACAACGGTAACGACTTTTGGTTGGATTTGAGGTAGTCCGCGAAAGCGGTCTGGGCAGCATTCCTGTTCTCCGTTGCACCAGGGATATCCGCCAAAGGCAGGAGCGCAGGAGGGAGGACAGTTTCACGACCGAACAATAGGTTCTGGGATTGTTGCTTGGAGCGCGTTTCGCAATCGGTCGAGCAATACACAGAGCTGAAGCGGTCAACAGACGGAATGACCACGTTTTGGGGATCGACAGAACGCAAACAGTAAGTACAGTAGGTGCCGGTCTCTTGCAAGTCGTGATCGAGAACGGCAACCACGGGTTTTTCCTGTAAGAAATGATGAATGATTATCGGATGGGGACTTTACGCGGGATTATATGCTCACAGTGTAAATGACCTCCCCAGCCGTGACATCTTTATCGAGGAGGAGTATCTTCTTCTCGATGGGTTCCTTAACGACTTTGACCAATACACCCATGGATCTGTTGGGGAAATGATCATAGTAACCTAAAGGCAGTGGCATCCAAATGGCCAGGTTTAGTCTCATTGTAGCCCCAGTGACCGGATGCTTACCTGCAGCACGCGTTTGCACCTGAGTCGGGCAGAATATAGTCAGACAAGGGAATGTATATTAGGATAGGGGTGACAACAAATTAGGCATGGATAGAGAACAGACGAAGGCTGTGGTGGCTAGTTCCCTACATGCATCTATGAGGCGGGGGTTTGTGTCCCGGGATCGGTTAACCTATCCCATTCGTTGGAAGATGCAACAGACGGAGGGCTGCCTCGTGTGGGACTAGCATCGCCATCGTCTTCGTCGGAAACACCAGAGATCTCGGCGGTACGCTCTTCGGCGCTCTCCCCGAAAGATTCACTTGAACTTACATCTAGATTCATAAGATCCATAACAATCTGTGTGTTCGGGGTGAGTGGCGGTCGGGTCACGAGTGTAAGGTACAGCGTACCTTGAAAACTGGAGGCGGGACGCTCTTTTCGTAAAGCATAATGAGCTCCACAGGAGACGGGTAGACCCTCAATGCCCTGTAGAAGGCCAAGGCAGAAGGGAGGTTGAAGGCGGAACCTGCGGGCCGTCAGCTTTTCCATCATCACGATGAAGAAGTGGACAGACTTACCCTGAGCAGCCATTTGCTCGCCCAAACTGACCTGGGTCATGAAGTACGCCTCCTTCTCTTGTGGAGACGCTGGAAGCGGCTCCTTTTGAAGGGCGACCAACGCCGTACGCAGCTGCTCGGTAGTAGGTGTCGAGGCTGTGGTATCATCCGTTTTTAACTGTGCCGTGCTCTTCTCAACCTTTTTCTTGTCCTTTCCTACAATGACGCGTACGAATTAGCAGGAGTGGAAACGTGTTGTCGAAAGACACAAGATGAGACTCACGCAGTTTTTTGCGGAAGGTGGTGTCGTTTCGACGCTTGTAGTCGAAATAGAGGGCGTAGGCGAGCGCGCCGGTGGCAACGGTGACGCCAGCGACGGTTACAGCGGTCGAAGTCTTCATGACTGCAGCGGTGAAAGCGGAGCGGCAAGTGACGGATGATCACGTGTCGAAAACCCCCGAGAGGCAATCGAAGCGCGGCTGAACAGTGGTTGGTGGCCGCCGCTGTCCTTGGGTAACCACGACCAACAACCACGATGTCTGGCACACCACGACCCACTGAGCAAGAGCTGGAGGAGGCATTTATCAAGATCACCTTCCAGGATGAGCGCGAGAATCCGAACGACGACCCCATGTACCCGCATTGGACAATGCAGAGTAGGTGCAGCTACTCCAACCCGAGGACTTTTGTGTTTATCGCTGTATTTAGCCTCTGCACCCTGGAGCGAGCCGCTCATTAATGCGTGAGTTGGTCTTGCAATCTAGTTGCGCTCATGTCACTCGGCTCACTGCAATATAGTACCTCCACGTTGCGAAAGCTGTACCCAGGGCACACCATTGTTGCTTCAGACGCAGGTTCCGCCAATATCCTGAGTTACCCAGCGGCCTATGTCCAGTCTCTGAGACCAGACCTAATGATCTCCGAGTCCGTATTTGTCCCCTTTGCTCGCAGAATGGGCACACCCGGTGCCCTTGTTGAGCTGGTGTCATACGGATGCTTCCACGTCGTCTGGGAGGTATGAGGAATCTATACCGGTGCCATGACACTAATTGAATCCCCCTCAGAAATACGTCTTCAAACTCTTTGTCGTAAAAGTGGGTTCCCAGGGGAGTCTATTGCGCAACCAAAGACTGACAGTGTTCCGAAGTTCACGAGCAGTTTTATCCAGTACACCTACCAATTCCTCGTCCACGAAGGCAAGTCCGAGCAACCCAGCAGGGATCTGCTCGTCGCTGCAGGAGGCTGGTCTCAAGCCCTACACGACGAAGTTTGGGTCTTTAATCAAGGCTACTGGAATAAGGACTCAGGGTTGTGGCAAGAGATTCAGAAGGCGAATTGGAAAGACGTTATTCTCGATGAGGATTTCAAGGCCACTCTCCAGAAGGACGTTTTTGGCTTCTTTTCCTCCGAACGTGTCTATCTGGAACTCCAGATCCCCTGGAAGGTACTGTCACCGTTAGATGTGTTGACGAAAGCCTAACATTTCCATTCCCAGAGAGGTATTGTTATGTACGGTCCCCCGGGTAATGGGAAAACCATCAGCATCAAGGCTATCATGAAAGGTGCCATGGACAGAGGATATTCGCCGCTCTATGTTAAATCTTTCAAAAGTAATGGATATGCACCGCACATATCGCACCTTCCTGCTGCTAACTTTCAGCGATTAACAGGCTGGGCAGGCGAGGAATTTGCAATGGCCCAGGTCTTTGGGAAGGCCAGGGCGGAGGCACCCTGTGTCTTGATCCTCGAGGACCTGGATAGCTTGATTGACGACGCCAACCGCTCTTTCTTTTTGAACCAACTCGATGGCTTAGAGAATAACGACGGTCTGCTGGTCATCGGGAGCACCAACCACTACGAAAGGTTGGATCCTGCTATCACCAAACGTCCCAGCAGGTTTGATCGTAAATTGTTTGTTTATTTCCACTACTCTCCGTGCACCGGACGCTCACTCGACCAAAGCTTGTTCGACAACCCTACCCACGATGAGCGGGTTTTGTATGTTGAATATTGGCAGAAGAAACTCAAACACAACAAGGAGATCGCGTTCCCCGATACTCTCAGGGATGAGATCGCAACCCTCACATACGATTTTAGCTTCGCGTACTTGAAGGAAGCATTGTACGTCCCTACCAGAGCCCTGCAATGCCCTGACCTCATATCGATGTAGTGTCTCTACCCTTGTTCTTCTTGCTGTCGATGACAGCGATAAGAAGTATACATTCGAGGAGATGATCAAGAAACAGATCGGGGTACTGCGTAAACAGCTGGACGAAACCGAAACGAGTCCCTCGGCGCTCAAATATCCCCAACTGCCAAGATCTATGCCTGTCACTCCTCGTGAGGCCCAGCGCCCTTCCCAGACCCATGGCAGTCAGATTCCGAAGGATGGAGGGGCCGATTCTGAATCATACAAACGAGATATTCAAAGTCGTGCCAAGGCTGCTGTTGCGTACGGTAGATCCTTCATCGCCTAGATGTTTCCTGTGCTCGATACCGCGTGTACTACTAAAATAACGATGACTTCATTTACGACCGACGGTGCCGGGCATGAAGCACATGAAAAGCTCGGATAACACGGCGCCGGCACGACCGGGCTGGTTAACCCCGTCCGATCAATCTGAGTGGGGTCCTACCCTTGACTTGGAGCATGGCTCACAAAGCTCTCCCCACACCTGTGCTGTACAGGCATGTATACAGGCCCCCGAAGTTAAAGTGGTCCCGAAGTTGCTCAACGTTTACATAGCTATGAAGCATCTCCGTTTGGCAACAAAGCCGTGAATATGCTGCTTCTGAAGAAAATCCCTCACGCGCGTGTGGAAGTGCGTGTCTAATTCCACGTACAGACTCGGGTTCAGAACTGTTGCGCGTACAAACGTTGGGAGGCGAGGGCTGACTGATTTGTGTGCTGTACAGGTGTCTATGACCTTGCCCCGGCCAGAGCTATCTGAAACCATGGGCATAACCTACCGCCGTATTCCTATCCTTGCGATTGGAAGGGACGTCTACGCTGATACGAGTCTCATTGCATCGACACTCGAGCGCCGGTATCCTGTTTCCGCTGGGTATGGGACTCTCTTTCCCCAGAAGAAAGGGGGTGGTTTAGCGGAGACGGGCATGGTCAAGGCACTTGTGATGTACTACTTCGACCGCACTGTTTTCTCGCTTGCAGCGGCCTCTTTGCCGTACAATAAGTTTCCCGAAGCATTCTTGAAGGATAGATCTGACGTGAGTTGCCTGATGTTCTATCGATGGATCCCGTTCTGATGACAGAGAAAGTACATGAGCAAGCCGATGAACGTACAGGCTCTCTCCAAAGCCCAACCAAAACTCAAGAGCGAGTTGGCTTCTCACGTCGTACGTCAAAATTCATTGTTTGTGAGTGATTTGTACCGACTCAGATCCATCAGAGTTTGTTGGAGGAACAACTTTCGGATGGTCGTGAATGGTTGCTCGACACGGAGGCGCCAGGCCTCGCTGACATTTCCGCCCACATATTCTTCGGTTGGATTGCAGTTTTCAAGAATTTGAGGGATCTATTTGACCCCAAGACTGTCCCTCATACAGCCTCGGTGCGTCCGCAGCCCCAGACTTCTCACTTGCGAGTCTGACTTGGATTGAAGTGGATCAGCCGCCTGAGAGAGTACTTCAAGACCGCCCAGGGTTTAAATGTTGCCGCTGTGGAGAAGCTGACGAGTGAACAAGCCCTGAAGTTAGTCCAGGAGGGGGATGTGGAGGATCATGCCGGATTTGATACCACAGAGGGGGAGAGACTCGGGCTCAAGCTTGGTCAAACCGTCGCCGTAACTCCCACTGATACCGGCAAGTGATCCCTTCATGCTCCGACTTCATGCTCGGCCTCACCTTCTCCTTCCAATGGACAGGGAAAAATCATCCTACTGTAGGGACGCTGATCGGGTTGAACAAGGAGGAAGTGGTTATTCTCGTCAAGGGCACTTCTAGTACGCCACTCCACGCTCATTTCCCCCGCCTCAACTTTTCCATCCGGGTGCACAATGTCAAATTGTGAACAAGAACTTTGGAAAGCTGACTAATCACATCTACGGAGTATATCTTGTAAAATATTACCGTTTCTCGCTACTTGAGTTCCAACACAATCCACTATGCGAGCGGGATTTTTAAACCCGGGACCCGGCAGATCCTAGCGCCGGGTCATTGAGGTGACGTTTGGGCCCGATCGTTCGTGTGCACTGTTCACCTACTTCCAGCACCCACCCACTCCGCCATCTCGAGAGGTATCGCCAGGATGCCTGACGCACCGACTACCAACAATGCTCAGCAAGACGGCCGAAGAGAAGGTAGCGGCTTGTGGGGCATGCTTCAAGTGCGTAATCAACCACGATATGCGTGTGCTGGCAAATTGACATAAGTTTGGGTGATAGCAAGCCCTGCTGGTATGGGTTATCATGCAATTTGGTGTGTGCAGGTCTACGGTGTTGTGTCGTGAGTTTTCTGAATGTCATCTGATGTTCGCAGCCGGGAAACTTCTTGGGGGAACTACACCTCCAGCACAGCCACCCGCTGATGTTGGACAGGCTATTCCAGAGCCTCGGGTAGGATCTGACGGACAACCCTTACCTTTCCAGCCCCGTCAGATTACGGATGGGGTTCCCGCCTGGCCGTTTGGATCGAAGCTGTCGATGCATGTCTATTTGACCACAAATCCGAATGGCGACGTGTTTGGTTACAAGGAGCCGCTTCCGCATTTCGTTTGGAATGATATCACGTTTGGCGACTGGAATGAGGCTAGGGCTATTGATCTCGATGTTAATTTCCCCAAGGTGTGTCCTCTCAGTCACGGTGACATCGTCTACGCTGACATGCGACCCCCTTCAGAGTGTGCAACATAATGGTTCGATGTGGGCAGACATTTTTTTGGTCAAGGACAATGCTACGCCAAACCCACACTCCTCGAGTTACAACCCTCTTCTGGTTCATCATGTTCGCCAACGTATGCGACTAGTTTCTACGATCGTGCCCCTTCTGACATAAATGCACAGTGCTGACTTACTATCTACCTAAGGAGAAGGTCAGAAAGGTGAAGAACCTCCTGGCAAACAAGGAAGGAGAACAGGAGCCTGAGCCCGAGCCGGTCCAAGCGGACGAGATTGTTTCCCACTGGCACCACGTAAGTTTTTCTCGTGGCTCCGGGGCTACCATCTGATAGCTTTTATACAGAATTTGACTTTGGCCTTGGCCTCGGATGTAGGCAAGCTGAGTATCGCCAAAATGCCTCCCCCTGTGGCCCAACGTGCGTATCGATGCCCTAATTGCTAGGGGGCACTGATTAAAACCAATCCAGACATACACATGGTACCCGGTGCATTGGACCCGACCATGACCATGGGAGTTTTCTATCCCATCGTCTTTCCAAACGAGTTTTGGCAGCTTCGATCGCAGTTTATTGAGATCAACTCGACGGTCGTGCACCAACCGCTGCAGATCACCTTGCATCCTATGTCCTTCATGAAGTTCCAGCTGTATGCGACAATGACCGTCGGGTTTAGGGACGCGGCCAAGCAACAGGGAACTGGAGCTGAGGTTGATGAAATGAAGCGGATGCTCACAGAGACCAACCCTTATCTCCTCGCCCTAACGGGTATTGTTACGATACTGCACACCGTGTAAGAGCTACTGGACTTCCGACGCGGAACGCGAGGCCCTTACGTTCCCCCTCCAGGTTTGAGATGTTGGCATTCAAGAATGACGTTTCACATTGGAAGCAGAAGAACGAGATGGTTGGCGTTTCCCTCCGAACAGTGAGTCCACCCTCTGCATTCGACTGCTTCCCGGTATCCAACATCCAATTTATACAGATTGTCCTCAACGTTTTTGTTCAAACCATCATTCTTCTTTACCTAATCGACAACAACGAACAAACGAGCTACGTGATGTGAGTGCCCCAGATCCCTGGCGTCTACCAACGCTGATCGTTCGTACTCAGCTTGTTTACTTCTGGGATGGGTGTATTGGTTGAAGCCTGGAAGGTATGTAGAGAAGAACGACACGGCGAGCTGCGCTGATCCTCGTACCAGATCACGAAGGCTGTGGACATCGTTTTTGTTCCTGCACCGGACTCGATTTTCAGGCGTCGCATTGAAATCCGAGGTTCGCACCCCCAGTGACTCCTGCGTGCCTTGTGCTGACTATTACCTAGACAAACACGTGTTGAGTGAGGACGAAAAGAAAACGCAAGAGTATGATGCCCTTGCGTTCAGATACGTCTCCTACGGCGCGATCCCCTGTCTCGCTGGATATACCATCTACTCATTGTTGTATGAAACCCATCGGGGGTGGTACAGCTTCATAATCTCAACCCTGACTTCTTTCGTGTACATGTTTGGCTTTGTAAGTAAACCTTCTCGTGAATCTGCTGTCCTGCTCACCACCTCCTCCAGGCCCAGCTGATCCCTCAGTTGATAATCAACTATAAGCTTAAGGTATGTGCAGTACCAGGACGTTGAAGGCGATCCCACTTAACCTCTCCCATGGAACAGAGCGTCGCCCACATGCCAATGAAAGCAATGATATACAAGACGCTGTCTACCGTTGTTGATGACTTCTTCGCGTATGTAGCATCACTAATCGGTAATGCGTCGGAAAAACCCACTCACCTGCTTTGGCCGTAGTTTCTGCATAAAGATGCCAATCCTTCACCGCCTGGCGTGCTTCCGGGATGACGTGGTATTCTTGGTCTTCTTATACCAGGCAAGCTGAATTCTTTGTATCCGGTTCTCGAAATAACTGTTAAGGGGTTACAGCGCTGGATATATCGAATTGACCCTAAGCGGGTTAACGAATATGGACAGCTGATGGGTACTGATGTGGACGCCGCCAAGGCGCAGGAGGAGAGCAAACTGAAAAAGAAGGCCGAGTAAAATGGGGATCCGAGTCGGCAGGATTCCGGGGTGGCCATTTTTGCCACGAGCCGATCTCACTTGAAAGGCTCGGATAGGGGCCTGCTCCGCAACGTGTGAAGCGGTTTTTAGGTGTAGACTGCGGATGGGATATAATTTACTCCCTGTCGGTGCTTGCAAGTTTCCAGCTGCGTAGAGCGATACTTAGAACGAGATACAACAGTCGGACGATGGCCGTGTTGCCGTCTGTCATGGGAAGATCGAGATGGCCGGGTGTTCGGTCGGAGGTGGCTGATGGCAGTGGAGGTCGCGTTGCAACAGTGGTGCGGTACATAAAAAGTTGAAATCGATTCCGCTTCTCTTCACTATCGTTCACTGGATCTCCCTCCTCCTTGACTACTCCCCTCCGCCAACAAGAAGGCGATGGCCAATCGACCACCTTTGCCATCCGGCGAATCCTCGTACAACGCAGGAAACCCTTTCGCGGATCGTCCTCACGGGGTCAGTTTCCAAGAGCCCTCTCCCTTCGCCAGCACTACGTCCCTCAACCATGATTTCCCACAAACCGGGGGCGATACCGAAGAAGAGAAGCAACCGTTGACCCAGTTCTCCGGTGGCTTTTACCCTCCACCGTAAGCCATAGTCAACCTCTGCTGTCACGGTCTGGTGTTTCAACCCTTGTTCCACCAGTGCTGCGGATCTCAATGCCTATGGAGATCCATATTCTCGCCCGCAATCTACAATCTCCACCGCCACTTCAGGTGTTGATTCCGCTTGGAGACGTCGACAGACGATCAAACGGGGTGTGACACGTAAGGTCAAACTCACCAAGGGTAACTTCGTCGCAGAGTACAAGGTCCCCACCCCGGTCTACAGTGCTATCGAGGCCAAGTACTCCGGCACCAGGACAAACGAGTTCTCGTACGTCATTTTTGTTGGTATCACTCCGCCACCGCCATAACCGCTAACTCCGGACGCTTGTTAGGCACATGCGGTACACCGCTGCGACCTGCGATCCAGACGATTTTACCGAAGCGAACGGGTGGTCCCTCCGCCAGAAGGAATGGGGAAGGCATACCGACATGTTGATTGCTGTTACATCGTATAACGAAGACAAGACGCTCTATGCCCGTACACTCCACGGCGTCATGTTGAATATCCGCGATATCTGCAAGACTAAGCAGTCCAAATACTGGAGGAGAACCGCAGAGGAAGGTAGTCCTGGCTGGCAGAGGATTACTGTTGCTTTAATTATCGACGGTCTCGAGCCCATGGACAAGACCGTCTTGGATCTTCTGTCCACAGTCGGAGTATACCAGGACGGTGTCATGAAAAAGCAAGTCGATGGAAAGGATACCGTCGCTCACATCTTCGAGGTGAGTAGAAGAACCCATCACTGCGCATAGCTGAGATTTAGGGGAGTTCCACAGTATACCACACAGCTTTCTGTCGACGCCACTCCTCAATTGGTCCTGCCGTCTGGCGATGACCCTAACAATCTCGTGCCGGTCCAAATCATCTTAGTCTTGAAGGCTAAGAACCAGAAGAAGATCAACTCCCATCGATGGCTTTTCAATGGTATTGGTAAAATACTTGAGGTACGCGTTATTTCGGTGGGAAAACAAAAGCTCCGCCTCAGGTCTTCTCTATTAAATAGCCGGACATCTGCGTGCTTATTGACGCTGGTACCAAACCCGGCCGGAAATCCATCTACTACCTGTGGGAGGCGTTCTACAATGACGCCAACCTCGGAGGATGCTGTGGTGAAATTCACGCCATGATCAAAGGAGGAAAGAAGCTGCTTAACCCGCTCGTGGCTGCCCAAAATTTCGAATACAAGATGTCAAACATCTTAGGTGAGCTAACCCCCACCTCTAATTATATTCCGTTCTTTACGCTCCGTCGTCAGACAAGCCGCTTGAAAGCAGCTTCGGCTATGTCTCTGTGTTGCCGGGCGCTTTCTCCGCTTACCGTTATCGTGCGATCCTCGGGCGACCACTGGAACAATACTTCCATGGTGACCACTCTCTTGCCGACCGATTGGGTCCGAAGGGTATTTACGGCATGAATATCTTCACGAAGAACATGTTCCTGGCGGAGGATCGTATCTTGTGTTTCGAACTGGCCGCTAAAGCCGGTGACAAATGGACCCTCACATATGTGAAACCTAGCAAGGCCGAAACCGACGTTCCAGAGAGCGCTGCTGAACTCATCGGACAACGTCGTCGTTGGCTGAACGGTTCGTTCGCTGCTTCAGTGGTACGCCATTTCTCGGGAAACTGTTGTGTTTGTGAAACGTGGTGACTTACCTCTTCGTCAAGTATGCCACTGTGCACTTCTTCAAGTTGTACAAGTCGGGGCACAACCCTATTCGAATGTTCTTTTTCCACATCCAGGCCCTTGTAAGTCAGATTCGCATGGAAAGCAGTGCATGGAGGCGATGTAACTGATGGTTGATTGACCCAGTACAATGTCTTCTCCTTGATCTTCTCATGGTTTGCCCTGGCCAACTTGTGGCTCACGTTCGCGATTATCATCGAGTTGCTCCCGACACAGAACCTCATCGTCTTTGGCACTGTCACAGTTGTGAGAGACCATTTGTTCTATTCGCTGCCCACGGTGTATTAACCAGATGAATTTCGTAGACCCACTGGGTAAACTTTGCATTGAAAGGGATTTACTTAGTTTTCCTGGCTTTGCAGGTAAGGAAGCGTCCTACGCATGAAACAAGAATCACCTCTTTAATCGCACCCACTCGTAGTTTGTTCTGGCTCTTGGTAACCGACCGAAAGGAGAACGTGGAGCCTACGTTGCGACCCTTTGGTGTGTTGCTATTATTACTCCGGGTTGAGGTGAACTAAAAATGGGAATCAGGGTGTTTGCGTTTATCTCTTTGTACCTCCTGGTCTGCTCCTTCTGGCTGGCCGGCACCGCATTCGCGCGCATCCCGGAGCAGCTGAAGAATAAGACTACGGCAGAGGTTATAAAGTCGTTCTTCGTCCCTCCTGTCGGCGCTCTCATTGCTGCTGCCGTTTCTACCTTCGGCATTTACTTGATTGCGTCGTGCCTCTACGTGCGTAGTTCCATTAATAAGCCTCTACCTTGAAAACTGAACCTGGGGATCACAGCGTGACCCGTGGCACATGGGATCAAGTTTCCTGCAATACCTTCTTTTGGCCCCTAGTTTCACCAACGTGCTGAACGTCTATGCGTTCTGTAACTTGCACGACGTGAGTGTTTTCTCCTTACAACCTCCAAGCTGCAGGACCAACCACCTTTTCAGGTCTCATGGGGTACCAAAGGCAGCGACAAGGCTGAGGCACTGCCTTCCGTCTCGTCGAAGAAGGGAAAGGATGAGGACCAGGCCATCGTCGAGGATACAACGAGGGAGCAGGGTGACCTCGATGACCAGTTCAAGGAGACCGTTCAACGCGCCGTTACGAAGCTCGTCGTCAAGGAGGTCGTTGAAAAACCCACCATGGACGATCAGAACAAGACGTTCCGTACAAGGCTGGTCTCGGTTTGGATGCTCAGCAATGCGGTTTTGGCCGTCACGATCCAGAACATCAACGGGTTGCCCAACACATCGGACCCGGATGCGGACGAGGAGGCGTTGAGAAGTAAACAGAACCTTTACTTTGCCATCATCCTCTACTCGACGTTCGGTTTGAGCATGGTCAGGTTCATCGGGGTGAGTTTTGATTCTGTACATCCGGAAAAAAGGGCTAAGGGTCGTTTCCACTTTCAGTGCCTATACTACTGGTTCAGAAGGAACCTGTTCCGATGCTGCAGGAGGAACTAGGCACGAACGTAAAGAACGAGAGTGGAAGAGGATCTGCGATCTTGTTAAAATGGCGTACGGACACTATACTTTTGTTCTTGCGAATATGCCTCCACCTTGATTCCCTTTCGCCTTATAACTCGATGTAGCGCTTGCGCGAACCCCCTCTCCAGTTTAGTTCTTTCTCTCCTTTGTGGACGTGGTAGCAAACTCGCGATTCACAAGGCTGAAATACATTTCCGTCACGAGTGAATTAGTGTGGGAAAGCCGCACGAATGTGTTTTCTGTCTACCCGGAAACCTGGGGCAGTGGCATAAGAGAGGGAGGAAAATACGCAATGCAAGGAAACGTCAGCTTTGTCAAGAGTACATTCCATGGTATTCCTGAGGCGGCGAGCTCGGACGTTCCCTCGTTTGCGGATCTGACGGGGGCGGCTCCGAGGCTGGGACGCCTCCAGAACCCAAAAGCCTGTTCAAATCCAGTTCTTCATCCTCATCGTCGCCATCGTCATCATTTTCTTCGCCTTCCTCGCCCCCATCAGGGCCGACACCTCGTTCTGCTCTCGGCCTAGTAGCGTTCTCTCGAATGATCCGGAGCTCTTCAAGGTGACCTTGTAGGAGTTGTTCGATCATGCCGAGAGTTTGAGAGACTTCTGCATCAGTGATCTCTTCGATCGGTCTGTTGTCGGGTTCCGTGATGAGGGGTGCGCGGCAGGCTGGACACGTTCGGTGCTAGGTAGTTTGGGGAACGGAATGAGAGATGAGCTATCTCGGAGAGGGTTTGGGCTTACGTTAGTTGTTACCCAGGTCATGATACTGAGGGGGGTCAACGACAGTGGATTATATGAGGGAGATTGTTTGACGTATGGGTTAGTGGATGGGGGCTCACTCCTTACGACAGAATATGTGACCACAGGTCGTTGACAGCCTCGTGATCCCGAGTTCTTCGATCGGGTGGGCGGGCGAGTCCATCGCGGCGGCCATTTCGTGTTCGGCCAAAATGGCGGAGAATGGTACAAAACATATAGGACATGAGGAGTCTACGGATACGATGGATGGTGAATACATGGGGGTGCCCCCCTGGATGCTTTGAGGGTGTGTGTAGATGAGGGTGGCTGACCCACCTAATTCACCGGCTGCGGCGAGTTCCTGTTCGGACATGGATGGCAGCTCGGATATCAGCTTCTTCAAAGCCGCACTATAGGGGCGATATTCAATCAGCACGAGGTCCCCTCAAACCACACATCGAGGGTCCAGGGCTCATGGATAGGTAATAACGAGGGAGACATACTGATCAACTGGGAAGATAGTTCGGATGTCCTGCACGATCTGCCTCGCTTGCGCTCGAAGGGCCGCCTGATCTCGCGGCCACGAGTCTGAGCTTGCCGCGAGCTGTGAGAGCCTGTCCATTCTGGTGGTGCTGGTGAGTTGTGGGAGGGAGTGAGACGCGTAGTCGTGCCGAGATGGCAAGGGTGGGTCCGACCTGTTCGATCGCTGGTGACGAGAAACGCCACTCGGTACCGTACCAGGACTCGTCGAAAGACATTTTGATGCCTGATCCTCCCCAGCGCCCCGTCAATTCCCCATCGGCTGTGCTCGAGGGGATGATTGTGCGCCTTTCAAGTCTTCCACCTGGACTACCACTCAAATGCTCACCGATGTCACAGATGCAACAGTCGGTGGACATTCAAGGCGGGAGGATGACGTATCGTTGTTGACCAGGTTCGTTCGACGTGTACCAGTCGTTTATTCGTGTCTGAGTGGAGTAGACTTGTCGTAGGTGCGCTCAAGGACGGCCTTGCGGAACTGCGGAAAGACGATGAGACGAGGATATCTCGGCACGTCCACGTCAAAATCTCTCAAAGTGACATGCATTAACATCACAATGATGTCTCCGTAGAATTACTACCGCTTTGCAAGGAGAAATTTCAGCCTTTCGTGAAGGCGAGGAGGTTCGGACCGCTCGGTATGACTTTCCCCAAGTCCTGAACGAGGTTCTTTCGGACTGAACTACCCCTGTTGTGTTCCAGACTGGAGAAGGCGATCGCGAGCTGGAAGCCCACAACGACAAAGACCGACCCCACAACAAACTTTTGGACCGTCTACAAGAGAGTTGCTGACGAATATGACAACGACATGGTCTCCAAATACGTTGGAGACCTGGACACCTCCCTGCTTTTTGTGAGCGCGTTTGCGTCTCTTGCATATCTCATTCGTATGAACCAAATCCTTCTGTGCTAGGCGGGTTTATTCTCGGCCATCACTTCCGCGTTCATTGTGCAAATTATTCCACAGCTCCAGCCAAACCCCGCCGATCTGACGAACGCCCTTCTGCTCCGGATATTGGAGCAGAACACGTCGTTTGGTGGGGCCGACCCGCTGACACCAATCTCGAATATCCCCGCCGGGGTTGTTAGGGCTCAGCCTATCCTCTTCGCCAGTTTGTCCATCACGTTGTTCGTGGCCTTCATCTCGGTATTGGGGAAACAATGGATCCATCATTATACACAACCCACAACGTGGGGGAATATCGTCGATCGAGGGAAGGAGCGCCAGGCCAAACTCGTAGGACTTCAGAAGTGGGGGTTGCACCTCATTATGGAGTCGCTGCCAGTTATGCTGCAATGCGCCCTCCTTATTTTCGGTGTTGCCCTCGTTGTCTATCTTTGGGATTTGGTCGTTTCTATCGCGGAAGTGGTGTTGGCGGTCACGTCCCTCGGTTTCGCCTCCTACGCATGCATCGCTGTGGCTGCGACGATTTGGAGCGACTGTCCGTTCCAGACACCCTTGTCTGATCTGTTCCTGCGGATCCTCCAGTTGACGAAGGAATTCACCACCCTTGCTCGTGTTCGGTTGAGGCGAGCGGTCACCTCGCTCCTCCAGGCTGAATGGGTGCGCCTGACCAACTCCTCTGATCGCCCGTTTAGGGCCTTCCCGAGCGGTGAAGATACATCAAACAGCAACAGCATCGCAACGCTTTCAAACCCCATACTTTGGAGGAACGATCCGCTTTTCAATTCTCCTATTCCAAAGGATGAAGTGTCCTCTGCAGGTTTTTGGTTGTTAGAGAACTCCACTGATTTCTCAGCCGCCTCTGCAGTTGCCGCGGTATTTCCTGAGTTCCAATGCCCATCCCACTATCGCTCCACGACCGCGTTGATTCGACTCCGTGACACATACGAGGAGTGTCTTCGGGCACCAGAGTTCAAGGAGTCTACCCGTCTCACAGCTCTACAATCCGCTGCCGCTTACTACGTTCTTTACCACACGCAACTCATTTGGAATGCATCAAAGAGCCTTGAGGCCGAGTTATGGAACCTTCCCCGTGATCTCCCTCCCGATCTCTTCCTCCACCTACGCGGTAACGATTGGGGCGGAAACGACGTGTTCGAACACCTTCTCCGCATCAAAGACCGCTCAGAGCCTGCCATGTCGGCGCGATTCCTGTCATATATCGCACCCTATTGGTTTTGTGGCGATTCAGACTCGACGATCGAGTCTCGAATGAGTCGCTTACCTACCTTGTTCAAACTCATCAAAGTGTTGGAAAAGTCCCGAGCATTGAATCTCGCGACTCTCGCGGATTGCGTTCTCTGCGTAGGAGCGGCGATAGACCTCCCTTTACACCCTGAAGATTTGATTCGGGTAGACAAGAGGTGTGCATTATTCATTCCCCCACACATTGACGATGGAATTGACTGGGAATAGTGGTTATTTCGTGCGGACCTTCGAGGTGGTGGTTGACCATATTCATGGTCTGGTCTTGAATCCGGGTGATCGGCTTCACAATACTAAAATGGCACTGGAAATCCTTCTTATCCTTGCCAAGAAGACGACACTCACATTCGTCGGTGCCGCGTGGATGAACAAGCTTTTGGAAAATGCAGCAAGGGGAGACATGGATGATGACATGTTTATCCGGTTCCTCAGGCTCAACTCGCGACGGAAGGGAGAAGACCCTACAGTAGACATAGGAATGTCACTCGACCCAGATCATCTCCACGTCCGGGGGGGTGAAACAGATTCACAGTCGCTCAAGGGAATCGTGCCGTCGGGAACTCACACCCTGGAACACACCCTTTCCATCAAGATTTTTCGGAATGTTCGGGCTTGTAGCGAACACGAGGGCGGCTGGCAGGACGAGGCTGTATATGGCGGTCTCATGGCGATGAAGGATATTCCTCGACTGGGATCTTACCTCCCCAACGGCGACTTCCTTGAGACACTGTCGGAAGCGATGGGGAAGGGTAAGCCCTTCCAGGTGAGGAAGGCGGCATACGACGTTATACTTGTCGCGCAAGATGGGTGGCTCAAGTCCGAAGGTTTACGCCAGACCCTCGAGCGCCTCGATTTCCCCACACGACTGCACAGCGTCGTAATCGCAACTGGCGACCTTGGCCACCGACGTTCGTTCCTCAAGATGATGGACACCCTGTCGGAGGACAGGTATTGGCACTCCTACCTCAGGGGATCCATGTCCATTTGGCTGCCTTTCTGTCAGGAAGGACCAGACCACGTCCTCCACATCCTTACCAACGTTGGCGAATTATCACGCCGGGAATACGACGGTTTCGTTCCCTCTCCACTCGAGAAGTTCTTGGAAAAACTCGTGGAAGATGAGTGGGCGAGAGTCCCGGGGCGTGTTGCGAAGGATCTCACCGCTGATCGTCTGAGACCGCTCGCAGAGGTCACGAGGCGGTTCAAGGAGCTACTGTTCACCGAAAGCGAGCGGAGGGCAGTTCTATCTGTGGTTGAACGGGTTATTCCATCTTTGGAGAGGCGACGCGGTGGTGGTTACGAAGGTCCTGGAGAAGATATCCGTGGTATTGTCAATGATCTTCTTGAAAACTTACGTGTCCCCATGTAGCCAACCAGCCGTCGATCTACTCATTGGTAGGTTGGGTCGTCATCTTAACCACGTAACACGCAATATGGAGTTCCACCCATGTACGTAACCTGAAACGATATCAGGCAATGATAAGGGGAGACAATTCTTCGCTAGTGGCGGCAGGGACGTCGGCATACTGTGGGTGTACGGACGTGTACGTTACCACCAGGCTTGTAATATGATGCATGATACATGAATGCACGAAGCTTGAGCTTGAGATCGGCTGATCGGCTCCATGCCTTGCTAGCGCTGCTCATCCGGTCATCCGGCTTGGTGTCCGGCGGTGATTGCGATTGCGAGTATCTTTAGTGGACGTGGGAACGTTCTAGTCGAGTGTATGAAGTCAGATACGACATCACACCTTGGTTTCGATTCTGAACCACACTTGTTCTCTCACCTCGACTGCACTCCCGACTTATCTCTCTTACCGCAGTCGATTGATACCAGAACTGCACAAACACAAAGTGTGTTGGCCGGACTTGCACCTCTCTTATTCTTAATTGACAAACTCTCACAAGGGCAATGGAACCCAGAACAGGCAGGAAAAGACCCCCACACATGGATGGGATGCGAGTCTCCGGAAAAGAGAAAGTACGTGCAACTCCTCCCCCCACATACAGTCAGACCCGCATCTGATAGCGCACCGTGCCAGTTGACCTGTGGAGAATGCAAAAAACATGCGGTCACTTGTGGTGGGGTCTGGCGTTTCTATTCCCAACATGGGAAGTACCTGATGCAATGCCGGACATGCCGAGCGAAGAGACGGTCCTGCCCTTTCCGCCTGTTCGAATGTGAAGATACACCCCAGACAAGTCCCAGGAAGAAGTATGGGACTGGTGGCAAGAAGCGACGGCGTTCACCATCTATCATATCTGTCACAGACTCTGCGGAGAGTAGTGAGGAGTTGGGCCACCAAGTAGCTGGCCCATCACGCGTCAGTAAAAAGGTCAAGGTTGGGGGTGGGAATGAATGGGATAGGTTGAAAGAGACCCTGCTGACGGCACGGAAGAGGAAAGTCGAAATTGAGACTGAGGCTGAGATGGAATTGGCCAGGGTCAACAACATCATTGAGGAAGCGGAACGAAGTCTTAAGAAAGTCAAGTAAGCACAAGTATTGAGGGAAAGTTTTCTAAGCCCTGTCCATGCCTCGCTGTTTGTACTATTAATTGAATCATCATTTGCACCACTGTGTTGTTACAACGGGTTCTCAGCACTTCAGCTTCAATGACCAGATGTGTCGACACATTGTGAGAAAGCACGCTCTGACGCAGAGCGAAACGAGGATAGAATTGCTGACAGGGAGTTTTTCGGTGGTACACATACAAATATCAGGCGACGAATTCGAGAGCACGATGGACGGGGAGGCGGAAGAGAGGATCTAGGTGTCAAAGGGTGGGCGTTGTGATTTCGCCCGGGCGAAACTGTCGGCGCTGGAACTCTAGAAAGGGTTCTCGTCATCATCGACCACCATCTTTGTGTCCGGAGGGGTATCTGTCTCAGAGGCATTCTGTGTCGGGGCCCCTTCGCCGCCGTCGCTGACATTACCATCATCTTGTGATGACGATTCCTTGGGTGTGAAGAGACCACCCATCGGCTTGGGCTTGCTCCTGAGGGTTCATATTGAGCAAAAGAGTAGAACGGATTAAGAGGAGAGCCACACACTTGTCAAAGTGCATCTTCTTCGCCGCGTTCAGCTTCTGCGAGACCGGGGTGACCATCTTGTCCGTTGGGGAGACGAACTTTGGGTTCCTAAAGATCGGATAATGTCTGAACCCCGTCATACCAACAAACGGAACCGGGGGGACGCACTGCTCCTTGGCCATCCTCTTGGCGAGGAGGGCCTTTGTCCCGAGACCCATCTGGCCATTGTTGTTACCGAGCGGGATTGCAGCCTGAGATGGGTTATGGAGGGGCTGGATGTGGACGGGGGAGTCGGCGGGGTTGGAAGAGGTGGACATGGCGGATGGTGGTGGGAGCGGAGGGAGAGGAGAGGCTTGTTACCGTCTGATCTGGGACAACGCGATGGTTGACTTTTGAACAACGCGTCTCGCGTGACACAGTTCCCACGTTCGCTCATTCTCGCGGAAATAGCGAGGCTGAGGGATCGTTCGGGATGGGTGCTGACGGGGTCTCGGTGGATGAAAAGACCATCCCTACTTCCAGAACTTGGAGATTTTTTCCTCAGATGCTTCCGTCTGATCTTCTGCAGTCCTCGTGGCAGCATTCAACGGCACCAAAAAGCGTTAGGAAAGGCGCCATCTACGGGATTACTTATCCGGCCACGCGCTGACCACGAGGGCCATCATGACAATACCGTGCACCGCTTGCCAATGTTATCCAACTCCAAGCGTCTGCTGACCCCAGGGGACTAATTCGAGAAACATGTTCTCACGATCGCTGCACCTCTCTGCTCTCTCTACCCGCCAGTACCCGCGCTGAGAGGATACAGCCATGGTCGGGGTCAGTTTGGAGGAATCGACCGTCTCCGAGTCTTCGCTCGATGCATCCACGGCGCCCACAACCGCTACCGGGGACTCGACCACGAACCCATCCCACGATTCCCTGCCTGCTCCAAGTTCCGCATACCCCAACCACGCTCGACGAGAGAGGACATCGACGGCTGAGGCGTTCGCCAAGGACGTGAGTTTCCTCTTCCCTGCGCGGCCGAATAGCGACCCCGTTAGGTTTGCATCATGATTCTCGTGCCTTACACGTGTTTGCCATCCAGCTTTCCTTCCTCCTCCGTTCAAACAGCAGGTTAAAGTGTGATCCATACACGAGAAGCCAAACGGTCCGCCCTTCCTCATCTACCCCCATCCCTCTCTGAATGCCGTCCACAGGTCCTACACACCCTGCAGGAAGACTCTAAGGACCACGCCCGCCACCATCCAGATTATGCACATAATTCCCCTCAAAATCCCAGCAAACTCGACAAATTTGACCTCGAATTACGCATGCTTCGAGAAAGAGACACAGAGAAGGTTAAGCGTCCGGAGAACAGGGTGCGTATACCGTTTCATTCCGACATTTATCTCGCGCATTCTTCCCGCTGTATTCGCTTCCCATCCGTGTCGTCTCACGTGCACCCAGTTCTATGGTTTCCTCCGCAGGGGACGTCTCGCTTCGCGTTCAGCGCCGAAAAAGCGACGCTCGCGCTCAGCCGACGAAATCGCGGAGATGGTCGAACCGCTACAGAGCACCACCTCCCTCGCAGATGGCGGTCATTCTGTGCAAGACCATGGTCCGACGTTTGTCTCTCCCCCCATCAAACACGGTCCAATCACTCCGTCGTCAAGGCCACTATCCACGGCGACAGTCACGGCAAAGCATGCCAATAAAAATCTCCCTCAACTCCCTCCAGACCCCACGACACCGACCCCCCGTTCTATCATGAGCCCCACCCGCGTCATCGGCGAGCCAGAACAGTCCAAACCTCGGAAAAAGACCTTTTTCGGCATGATCACCCTTGCTGGTTCTCGTCGTTCCTCTTTTTCGAAATCCCGTCCTACCACCCCATACTCCTCAACACCCGACAATTCCCTCAACTCCCGTCACCAACGCAAGCCAGACCTCACCGTTCCCTCCCCTCCCCCTCAATATCATGAAGTTGCCTCGATACCACTCAATGACGCCACCAACTTTCGTCAGAATGGTGATGTGGCAGGTCCACGATCCCAGCCTAGCTTTGACATTTCAGAACCTGATTCTGGATTAGGTATCGAGACCGTCGTCGCCAAGACAAAACTAGTGACGATCATGTCTCCTCAGCCTCGGCCACACCCGGCACCCATCCCTGATGTACCCACTCGATCCTCGTCCACCCCGCCGAGGATTGGACCGGGAATTGACAAGTCGAGAAGACTAGGCGACGGTAGCGATCACCATTGGGGACAGGATGTGAGCGCCTCGGGAAGGACATCACCATTGGCTGTGCTCGCGAACTCGGTGTTTGGGGGGAGGAAAGGGAAGGAAAAGGAGAGAATCGTGGATCAAGGCAAGAACGCCAGGATGCAAACCCCCGCCTCAACATCCGAGAACGAGAAGGGCCGGCAAAGCCACAATTCTAACCAGAAACAGGGGAAGCCCGACGCTACCAACATCAGCGGACCGATGAGCCTCAAGCTCACCCGGGGCCGGATCAAGCATGGGAGTTTCGATTTTGAACGTCCTCTATCTACTTCCGTCGGCTATCCTACTCGAAATGCGCGGTGGAGTACCTCCGGGTCTCATCGCGCGTCTAGCGAGACGGAAAGGAGCATCCACGTCAACGGCAACGGACACCTCTGGAACGGACCAAGCTCATCCACGTATCCCATCCAGGAGGAGCGGCCCTCGTTGACGAGAAGTCGAAGTGCTCGGGACTCGGATCACTATCACCAGGATCGAGGCCGTGGTCAGCCAAGGATACGATTTGCCGACCAAGCGAAGGGTACACAGACCCGGAGCCCCAATCCATATGATTCCCGATCTCGGGCCCAACCCCAACCCCAACCCCCGCCGCCACCCTCGAAGTCGGCCGGGCTAGGGGTGGGACTGCTTAAGAACGGTGGACCCACGCTACCCCAGGCGAACTTGCCGTACCGACCCGAAGGCGGAAGTTGGGGAAGGAACTCATCTACCCGCGCCAATCTGGGAAGCACACGATACGCGAACGGTCTTCCCTCGTTTGGCATGTCGGCCACCTCTCTTCACCTGAATGGGGATGCAAATGGGCCATCTTCCCGTTCGGCCTCACCACAGATTACGACACTACCCATGGACAGAATCGGGTTGAAGAGGCACACGGGGAAAGGCCGATCGTTGGATCTTGGTCTCGAATTGAACTGGGCTCCGACGAGGGTAAGGCAGGAAGCAGTGATGGACTTCAGCGAGATAGGTGTCAGGTCGAAATGGAGGGAGGAGGCAGAGATGAAGGAGTTCGGTAGGATGAAGGTTTTGGAGTCGTTTGAACAGGTGCTCGGAGAAAACCCATATGCGAAGTTCAGAGAATGTGCGTTCATCAGCCTCCCCTTCCCCACGTTGACCACCTGCGGCGATTGATCCAATCATCCGTTCATAGACGTCCAGCGTTTCGACTCGAGGTTGATACCCTTAGACGGGCCGTCCGGGCTGATGCACAAGGTCAGACGACTGCTCGACGCCTCGACGAAGAGTTTGGATGAGAAGAAGAAACAGGAACTTCTGGAGAGGCTCGATCGTGTCGTTCAGCATCCGCGATGATGACAACACCCCTCGCACCAATACTCACCATGCCCACGCCAGGCTTTTTTTTTTTTCGTTCATAATCTTATATGCTAATCCATTCGTCACGTCTCGCTCCCTTGATATCCATTCCCTGATACATTCCCCATGGATTTCCTATATGTATATATGTTTACAGGATACTCTCCTTGCACCCTCCCTCCTTCTCCCACTACCTCTCTCCCTCTCTACGCCTATCTCTCGCTGCGTTTATACATCTGTTTTCAGTGATTTCCTTATTCACTAATTTGTGATGATGCTTTACCCCCCTCCAGTTGTTCGCTTTTTCGACCCGTTTGGTTACGCCTTTTACTCTCACGAGTTGTATTGTTTAGTAGAGCTTTCGTTTTACGTTCTGATATACCGACGCGATAGGTAACGCAATGGTACCCCCTTTCCTCCTTCCACTTTTCGGACGATGCTCGGTGCTGGGGGGTCCGGGCAACACAACACGTGTATTTGACTGTAGACTCAATTTCTAATGCGACACATCATTATCCTTCTGCTGCAGGAGAATCCTTGGGTTTTTCCCCCACTCTAGCCTCCTCGACTCTTCGGTGGGGGTCTGCCTGAACGACCAATCAATAGTCGCAGGATCCGCGTCAGGATCGAACGTGAGGAACTGAGTGCCCCATCCAATCATCCACCCTTCCTGCCTCGAAAAGAACTGTACGGAGCGAGCGTTCACCGGGGACACGTCTGCCCACTGCCACCCCAGAATCCCCGTCCCATTCACCTCGTTCCCACTAAACCCGTGATACGTCTCCAGCCGACTCATGCACTCGCTGAGGACGAGTTCTCCGAGCCCGAGACCGCGATGGGACGGTTCGACCCAGAGGACCCCGAACGAACCGTCTGCTTGGATTATGGACCACGCGATCGGATTTGACTTGGAGGATTGGTCACCCCCGACGATGTGGCTGTCGCGGACGGAGATGGAGGTGTGAGCGCGAGATTCGAGGTAGGCGTTGTGTCTGGGGATGAGGGATGTGGATTGGATGAAGTCGATGTCGGAGGGAAGGAATCGGGAGATGATCCATCGGTCTGATTTTGGGTCTGGTGTTTCGCATGTTGTGGGAGGGGTGCCGGAGGGGGGTGCGTCTTGTGGTAGTGGTGGTGGAAGTGGTGGAGGGGGAGGGCGGATGAGGCATACCAGAGGTCCAGAACGTTGAATCGTGATCGGGTCGAGGCATGGAGCCCACTTCTCATGCACTCGACCGATGTGGTATCCCCTTCCTTTCACCCCAATCGGGGAAAAGTCGTATTCCGGCGTAGGTCCGTCCCTGTTATCCGGCGAAAAAGCGGCGACGATAGGGATCACCTCCTTAATGAACTCCTGGACGTGCGCTTCTTCTTCCGGCGTTGCAGGTTCTGAGGTCTTCAGATCCGCCGAACAGAAGAACCTGGCTTGTTCTCTAGGCTGGAGAGCGATGATGGAGAACAGAGCCGGGGGAGAAGGTCGTTGCGGTTTCGACTCGAATCCAGCGTCGGTGCAAGAGATGGAAGTAGACTGTGGTTGAGACAGAGAGGCCGTGCCACTGAAGTCGACCTCGAACGAGGTATAGATTTTGATTGCCTTGACGAACTCGGGGCGGGAGTTGACGATGTTCCCAATCAACCCGAGAGTGTAGGGAACGTAGGGCTCGAGAAACGCGAGAACGTTATCGACCGTCGCGGGGTCTTCGAGAGAGGTAAAATAGGCGGGCATCTAAGTCGTGTCTCTGTGTGTATTCCCCCCTGTCCAGCAGCGATTATAAGCTCTTCACATATCATAGCCATTGGTTCCGGAGCCGAGGACCCTCTAAGTCATGGGGGGCGGCAAACAGCAAGACCCTGAAATCCGAGAACGAGCGTCGTGGCACCGCCCTGCAGGCCGTGATCATCTACGGAGGGGACCACGCGGAGTCGCAGATAGGCACTTGGTCCCGGTGATAAGGTTTGTGAGTCAGAGGGAAACGTTTCAACCTGAGTAGGATGGACGCGCGGACCGAAAAAAGGAGCAGTATCCGGGGTGTCCCGGAAATCACGGCATAGGGTTGCGGAGGCGAGTGGAGAAACCTTATGTTGTTGCGTCGCCAAACCGGAAGATGGATCGTCACAGATATTCTACGAGATACACAAGCGTAAAACAGATATAATATGGGAGGATGACACAAGATACAGGTCAACGATGAGCGCTGAATAACAAATACGAAATGATGCGTAAGAGTGGAAGAACTGATAAAGGAAAGACGTTATTGTAGCGAGAAAAAAAAGGGAGGCAGGGGGAATAGTAGCGACGTTGAAGAATACAACGGGAGCCGGGTGAGGGGACAAGGTATTGAAAAGGATGGATCTGAAGAACGCGACCATCATCCAGTGCAAGCTTGGGATGGGGAATCAATACACACACGACGCAGCACGATGTCCAGGAGCTCACCGTTTTATATCGCCTCTTCGATCCGCTGGAGGAGCCCCCCAATGGCCTTTGCATCCCTCGCAGCCCCAAGTTTCTCAAACGAGTCGATGGCACCCAACGCCTCGGACTTTGCCTCTTCAGGCCTGCGCTGTCTATACAGAAGGTTGGCACGTAGCCACATTGCGCGAGCCATGTTGTATGCATCGTCGACCGCGTGCGACTTGGCGTGTTCAATGTGGGTGTATGCGTCCTCGAACCTGCCTTGGCCAGAAAACAGGTCCACTAGGCCATAATGAATCCAGAACAGGTTATAGTGCCAGTTGAAAGGGGATGCGATCTCGAGGGCTGTCTCGAAATGGCGAATGGCCTTGTCTGTCTCGCCCTTGGATTGATATATATTCCCAAGAACACGATGACATTGGCAGACCTGAAATTGTTGGCCATTCTCTGGGAGGAGAGCAATAATGCGGAGTGCGGTCTCCTCTGCAGCGTTGAGCTGTTTGTCATTATACAACAGCCAAGCAAGGTGGCCCAAACAATCTGCTTGTCCTATCTTGTCACCAAGCCGTTCGTAAATTTCAAGCGCTCCTTTTGCCTGTTGTATCCCTTCCTCGTAGAGCTCCAGTCGGCGATTTACATCAGATAGACGCCTCAGCGTCAGAGCAACCAAACTCTCATCCCCCCGTTCTCTGTAGAGCCTTGAGGCGTGTGTAAGCAGCTGTTTGGATTCCGTGATATTTCCAGCCGAGCCAAATAGCCACGAGAGATGGAACAAGCATAATGGCTTGAAGGGATGGTCATCCGGAAGCTCCTTGATTTTTGGTCCCAGCATGATAGGTCGCGGTTTGTGCCAACCGAGGTGACTCATGAAATTGACGCAGGCCGCCCAGACACCGGCTGAGTTTGCATCTATCGTTGTGAAGACGTCAAGCATCTGCTCGATGTTCGCATCCTCCGGTATGATCCATCGCGATTCTCCAAAGCTGGGTGTTTCGGGGTCAAGATTGACCGACAATCGGGTGAAGTAGTGCTCCTTGGTCGAGCAGAGGAGTGGAACTGACATCGGATCCTTGGGGTAAAGGTGGTCGCGAAGTGGGGCCAGCATCGTGACGAAGCCATTGTTTCGATATGTGAGGGAGAGAATGGAGAATTTGTCAAAGATGTTTGCTCGGTCTGGTATGGTTGGGAACAACCAGTCGAGGTTGTTCTCGCTGACACCTTGGGGAAAGAAGGCAATGACTTCGAGAAGCCCTTGGGCATTGGGACCGAGTGTCTGGAACATCGGCGAAGTCAGCGAAAGGTCGATGGTAGCGGCGAGGCCCCCGCCATGCTCCGTCTCCAGCACGCCCGTCCGCCGTCTCTCCCATTCTCTCGTTAGTCGATTGGCGTCCCACTTGTTGTGGTATGCAACGGTAGCGAGTAGAGTGATCGACAGTGGATGGAAGTCGAGTTGTTTCAGGATGTCACCGACAAGATTGGACTGCTCACCACGTTTGTAGACGTGATAGAAGGTGTCGTGCGCAGCCTCCATTGACAATGTTGGGATGTCAATAGGTTCGCAGTTGGGAGGAATGGTGGAGATGCGGGAGGTGATGCAAAGACAAATGTTACTGAGATGGCTCAGCTCCTCCACCACCGCATAGATCTCCTTGGCGTTGGCTCCCCGGGGGTCGAGAACGGATTCGACATTGTCGAGGATTATAAGCATTTCCCTGGAAGAAAGGAATGGTCGGAGAGGGGCCAAGTCTTCCAGGTCCTCGACGCCTGCCCCAACGACCGCAGAGAGTCGACGGAGGAAATGCGTGGTCGAGGCGGGGAATTGATCGCATCGGATGAACCGGCGGTTGACGCCAAACCGTTTCTCGATGCGATCGTTATGAAGGACGGTCAGGGCAATGGAAGTCTTGCCAATCCCGCCGACACCAATGAGGGCGATCGGAGTGAGGTTCTCCGCAAGACCGGCGATCTTCGCGATCAGCTCGTCGCGTCCGAAGAAGATTCTTGGTGGTGGGGGTGGGGACTCCCCAGGTACGCTAGATGGAAATATAAGATATCGGATCCCTTGGTAGTCGAGTTCGCTGACCTGTTTTGAGCCTAGATAATGATCAGTGTTTCTTCGGTAAGGCAGTGAACACGGGTGTCACTTACTGTCTGATTTTGACCGTCAGCACCCTCACGATTTTTCAACATGTCCTGGCGCATGTCGGCAACTATGGTATGAGTGTTCATAATCAGCTCGGTCTAAGGAGGAAGTCAGCGCCGATCGAGCTGGAGCGCGCCGAACATACATTGAAGACGTGAAGGATCCTGTTGAGGTCCGATTTCCAAGCAGTAATCGCATCCTTGTCGTTCTTTGCGTGGAAAAATCGAGACACTCTATGTCGTTCACTCCGCTTGATAACTTTCCTTTGTATTTCCGCAACAGTTCTGTGATCAGGAGCACGTTGAGTGGAAGGGCTTGAAATACGTGTCGTTGGATCAACTCACGTCGTCAATTGGTTTATCGCATCGCACATAGACTGGTTGAGGTCGTTTAGTTTCTTCTCATTCATCCCTCGTTCGAGGGCTTTACAGATATCGGCGCAGGATAATCCTAGCTCGACGTAATCCAGTTCATTGACCATCGAGTCCTGGCTATGTGTGAACTTGGGACATGCCCTCGTAAAAAAGGAGAGGACATACCCGGATCATTGTGAGAAGGACACCGACGGTGCCAAAAACGGCCTTGGCCGGTGTGACGCTCGAGAGCTCCTTCGCGAGATTCAGGGCATCGATGGCCATATTCAGCGAAGAGAGAGCCCCGTCCCGCTCCTTCGGTCGCTGGGAGTTGGTCGCCATGGTCGAAACACAAGGTCAATATGAGGAAGCGGTGCAGCGTGAGGGCTAAGGAAGAGTCCGAATCCTATGTAATAGGCACGGACGGCCATCTTGTCGTCGTGCGCCTCGTGTATACAGACCCGTTTGGCGAAGAGGACCGTACTCGTGACCGTAGCATTTGAATACTCATGCTGATCGTCCAGAATCTTTGTTTACTTCCGTGCTTCACTCAATATCCTGACGAAAATGCTGCTTCACCCGCAGACCGCTGGTGCGATAGTGATTGGGACTCTGTCCTACTTCCGGCTTGGTCTTGCTAGTTATCACGTCCGTTTGTCATTTGGCATCTCCCCAATCGGTGTCGGTCTTCACGCCGACCAGCTAGCTGCTCCTGAACTTTCCGGGAAACGTTGTCTCTTTTACATGTAGGTCACCGGCGGTGTATGGATACACGCTATTGAGCATTTATCAAACTCAAATATGACGATATTGCGAGCAAATACGCTCGTTTCTCCAATGGCTATCGCCGCTTTTTGGGAACGAGCGTGCGGTTCGATATCGGTGGTGTAGATTCTGACGGGGGACCGGCACCTGCAGGTCGAACACGACCCTCTCTTTCGGCGGAGTGGTACACTCCTTCGAAGACTCCGCGGGACATTTGCGTTTAGGTGGTGGGGGTGGAGGTTCGATTTCAGACTCGTCCCCTTCCTGTTCTTCCTCGTCTTAATTTGATTTCTGACCGAGCGGTTTTACCTCCCCGACGGTGAGCCTTGGTTGTAGACACCTCCGTCAAGACCTTCCCCTTCTGGCGGTTGCTGCGTCACCGAACCAGAAGATGGATCGTTACAGACAATCTACAAGATATACAGATGTAATGCAGATAGGCAGGGAGAGATGGCATGAGATACAGGTCAACGATGAGCGATGGGACAGCAAATACAGAACAATGTATAAGAATGGAAGAAATAGATCAATGAAAGACGACCTTACAATGGGGGAAAGAGGGGGATCGGGGGATGGTAGTGACATCGAAGAACAACAGAGGTCAGGACGAAAGGATGGATCTGAAGAACGCGACGCAATGGTCGATGATATCATTCAGTTCCCTGAGCTTCGAGAGCCAAGTCAATACACACACGCGAAGCAGCGGCCGTTTCCAGGGGCTCACCATTTTGCATTTCCTCTTCGATCCGCTGGAGGCCCCCCCTAGCGATCTCTGCATCCCTCGCAGCCCCAAGCTTCTCAAACAAGTCGATAGCACCCAGCATCTCGGACTTCGCCTCCTCAAATCTACGTTGCCAATACCAAATCCTAGCCCGCAGAGCCATCGCGCGACCCAGGTTGTATGGTTCGTCGACCGCGTGCGACTCGGCATGTCCAGCGTGAGCATGTGCGTCATCGAACCTGCCTTGGTCTGAAAACAGCTGTGCCAGGCCGTAATGAGACCAAAACAGGAAATGTCGCCAGTTGAAGGGGGATGCAATTCCGAGGGTCGTCTCGTAGTGATGAATGGTCTTCTCTATCTCGCCCTTGGAACGACATATATCGCCAAGAGTACGATGACATTGGCAGGTCAGAAATTGTTCGCCTTTCTCTGGGAGGAGATCGATCGCGCGCAACGCGGTTTCCTCTGCGGTGTCGACCTGGTCGTCCTCCTGCAACAGCAGGGCGATGTCGATTAAACACTGCGCTTGTTCCATCTTGTCACCAAGCCGTTCATAAATTTCCAATGCTTCTTTCGCCAGTTGTATCCCTTCCCCACGGAGATCCATTCGGCGATTTACATCAGATAGGTGCCTCAGCGTTAGAGCAACCGAACTCTCATCCCCCCGTTCTCTGTAGAGCCTTGAGGTATGTGTAAGGAGTTGTTTGGATTCCGTGAGATTTCCGACTGAGCCAAACAGCCATGAGAGACGGAGCAAGCATAGTGATTTGTAGGGGTGGTCATCCGGAAGCTCCTTGATCTTTGGTCCCAGGATGACAAGCCGTGGTTTGTGCCAATTGAGAGAGCCCATGAAATTGGCACAGGCATCCCAGACACTGGTTGAGTTTGCGTCTACCGTTGTGAAGACGTCAAGCATCTGCTCGATGTTCGCATCCTCTGACACGATCCATCGCGATTCTCCAAAACTGGGTGTATCGGGGTTAACGTTAACCGACAATCGGGTGAAGTAATGCTCCTTGGTTGAGCAGAGGAGTGGAGCCGACATCGGATCCTTGGGGTAAAGGTGGTCGCGAAGTGGGGCCAACATCGTGACGAAGCCGTTGTTTCGATATGTGAGGGAAAGAATACAGAATTTGTCAAAGATGTTCGTTCGGTCGGGTATCATTGGGAACAGCCAGTCGAGGTTGTTCTCGTTGACACCTTGGGGAAAGAAGGCAATGACTTCGAGAAGACCTCGGGCGTCGGGGCCCAGTGCTTGGAACATCGGCGAGGCCAGTGAAAGGTCGATGGTAGCGGCAAGCCCCCCGCCATGATCCATCTCCAGCACACCCGTCCGCCGTCTCTCCCATTCCTTGGCCAGTCGATCGGCATCCCACTTGTTGTGATATGCAACGGTCGCGAGTAAAGTGATCGACAGCGGATGGAAGTCGAGTTGTCTAAGGACGCTGTTGACAGAATCGGTCCGATCGCCGTGTTTGTAGATACGATAGAAGGTGTCGTGCGCAGCCTCCATTGACAATGTTGGGATGTCAATAGGTTCGCAGTTGGGGGGGATGGTGGAGATCCGAGAGGTGATGCAAAGACAAATGTTACTGAGATGGCTCAGCTCTTCCACCACAGCATAGATCTCCTTGGCGTTGACTCCCCGGGGGTCGAGAACGGATTCGGCATTATCGAGGATTATAAGCATTTCCCTGGAAGAAAGGAATGGTCGGAGAGGGGCCAGATCCTCCGGGTCCTCAATGCCCGCCCCAATGACCGCGGAGAGCCGACGGAGGAAATGTGTGGTCGAGGCGGGGAATTGGTCGCACCGGATAAACCGGCGGTTGACACCAAACCGTTTCTCGATGCGATCGCTATGAAGGACGGTTAGGGCAATAGAAGTCTTGCCAATCCCGCCGACACCAATGAGAGCGATCGGAGTGAGGTTCTCCGCAAGACCGGCGATCTCTTCAATCAGCTCGTCGCGTCCGAAGAAGATTCTTGGTGGTGGAGGTGGAGTCTCCCCAGGTACGCTAGATGAAAATATAAGACGTTGGATCGCTCGGTAGCTGGGACCACTAACCTGCCCTGAGTCTAGACGATGATCAGTATTTCTTGGGTAAGGCGGTGAACATGTCGCTCACCGTCCGATTTTGACTTTCAGCATCTTCACGAACTTTCAACATGTTCTGATGCATATCGGAAACCATGGTATGAGTGTTCATACCCAGTTCGGTCTGAAGAAGGAGCAGTTAGCGACTGCCGGGGAGGAGCGCACCGGACATACGTTGAAGACATGAAGGATCCTGTTGAGGTCCGATTTCCAAGCGACAATCGCATCCTTGTCGTTCTTCGCGTGAAAAAACCGAGAGACCCTATGTCGTTCGCTCTGCCTGATAACCTTCCTTTGTATTTCCGCAACAGTCCTGTGATCGGGAGCACGATGAGTGGAAGGGCTTGAAATGCGTGTCACTGGCTCAACTCACGTCGTCAATTGATTTATCGCATCGCACACAGACTGGTTTAGGTCATTCAGTTTCTTCTCATTCATTCCTCGTTCGAGGGCTTTGCAGATATCGGCGCAGGATAGTCCGAGCTCGACGTAATCCAGTTCATTGACCATCGAGTCCTGGCTATGTGTGAACTTGGGACATGCCATTGTAAAAAAGGATGGGACATACCCGGATCATTGTGAGAAGAACGCCGACGGTGCCAAAAACGGCCTTGGCCGGTGTGACGCTCGAGACCTCCTTCGCGAGATTCAGGGCATCGATAGCCATATTCAACGAGGAAAGAGCCCCGTCCCGCCCCCTTGGTCGTTGAGAGACGCTCGCCATAGTCGAAATACGAGGTCGTTGTGAGGAGGCGGTGCGGCGTGAAGGCTGAGGAAGAGTCCGAATCCTATGTAATAGGTATGGGCGGCCATCTCGTCACTGTGCGCCTCGCGCAAGCAGACCCGTTTGATGATGGAAGACAACTATGTTCGTGACCGTGCCTGATTGGAGTGCCGATTACCCAGGGTCTTTGTTTACACACATCCCCACCCCTGGTTCAAAATATCCCAAAGAAAATACTGTTTCACCCGCTGGCCGCTGGCCCAACGGTGACTTTGACCCCGTCTTACTCCTGGATTGGCCTTACCTGTTATCATCTCGGGCTTTGCGCCGACCGCTTGGCCGCTCACGAACTTTCCGGACGGTACTATCTCTAGTTTACATGTAGGTCACTGGCAGTGTTTGGATACATGCTATCGAACACTTGTCAAACGCAGATCCACGATAATGAGAACCACCCCAATGACTACCACCGCTTTTTTGAAACGAGCGTGGGTTTCTCGAGATTCGATTTCGGTGGTGGGAGTGGTGGCCCCCTTTGAAGACTCCACGAGACACGTGTGTCTAGAGGTTCAATTTCAGGCGCGTCCTCTTCCTGTTCTTCCTCGTCGTCCTCGTCCGGTTTAATTCCTGACCGAGCGATTTCGCCTCTTTGGGCATCTGAGAGGTGGGATTCGGTGGTGCGGACTAAGTCTTGAGCCCCCCCCCCCCGACGGCTATAGCAGAGCATTATACAACGACAGCGAAGAGTCCGTTCAAAAGCGGTAAACCTTGGCCATAGGTACATTCCTCAAGTCTTCCCCTTCTTCGAAATCGATCAAGGTTTCAAATTTCACTAGTCACTAGTCACTTTCTGACGGTTATCGAATCACCAAACCAGAAGGTGGATTGTTAAAGATAACCTACGGGATACACGAGCGTAGGACAAATATAGTACGGGAGGCGGGGAGAGATGGCATAAGGCACAGGTCAACGATAAGCAGCGCGGAAGAGATAGATCGGGGATGGTAGGGACATCGAAGAATGCAATGGGGGGGGCAAGGTATTGATGACCCGCGAAAGGATGGATCTGAAGAACACAACCCAACGGCCAACACCATCATCCAGTTCCTTGAACGTGGAATAGAGGATCAATACACACACGAAGCGGCGCAATTTCCGGGAACTCACCATTTTGCATTGCCTCTTCGATCCACTGGAGGAGCTCCCTAGCGGTCTCCAGGTCCCTTGCTGCCCCAAGCTTCTCATACACATCAATAGCATGCAATATTTCGGATTTTGCCTCTTCAGGCATGCGCTGTGTATACAAAAGGTTGGCATGTAGATGCGTTACGCGAGCCAGCTTGTATGGGTCATTAACCGTGTATGATTTGGCATGTCCAATGTGAGCGTGTGCGTCGCCGAACCTGCCTTGAGCGGAAAACAGCTGTGCCAAGGATTGATGAATCCAAATCAGTTCGCTGTCCCAGTTGAAGGGGGATGCAATTCCGAGGGCTGCCTCGTAATGGTGGATGGCCCTCTCTGTCGTGCCCTTGGAACGGTGTATATCGCCGAGAATACGGTGACATTGGCAGACCGGAAACTTATCGCCTTTCTCCGGGAAAAGATCAATTGCGCGGGACGCGGCTTTTTCTGCAGCGTCGAGCTGGCCGTCGCCGTACCACAAATAAGCGAGGAAGTTCAAACACCGCGCTTGTCCATCCGGATTGCCAAGTCGTTCATGAATTTCCAATGCTTCTTCGGCCAGTTGTATCCCTTCCCCGAAGAGGTGTAGTCGCCGATGTACATCAGATAGGCACCTCAGCATCAAAGCGGCCTCATCGTCGTCCCCCCGCTCTTGGTAGAGCCTCAAGGCATGAACAAGAAGCTGTTTTTCCTCCATGAAGTTCCCAACCAAATTAAACAACTGCGAGAGCCTGTACAAGCATAGTGGCTTGTGGGGGTGGCCATCCGGAAGCTCCTTGATCTTTGGTCCCAGTATGATAAGCCGTGGTTTGTACCAATAGAGGTGATTCATGAAGTTGGCGCAGGCATCCCAGACATCGGCTGAATTTGCGTCGATCGTTGTGAAGACATCAAGCATCTGCTCGATGTTCACATCCTCTGGCACGATCCATCGCCCTTCTCCAAAGCCAGGCCTGTTGGGATCAACACCAACCGACAACCGGATGAGGTAACGCTCCTTGGTTGAGCGGAGGAGTGGAGACGATATCGGATCCTTGGGGTAAAGGTAGTCGCGAAGTGGGGCCAACATTGTGACAAACCCGTTGTTTCGATATGTGAGGGAGAGAATGCAGAATTTGTCAAAGATGTTCGTTCGGTCGGGTACGGTTGGGAATAGCCAGTCGAGGTTGTTCTCGTCGACACCTTGGGGGAAGAAGGCGATGACTTCGAGAAGCCCTCGGGCGTCGGGGCCAAGCGTTTGGAACATCAGCGAGTTCAGTGAAAGGTCGATGGTAGCGGCAAGGCCCCCGCCATGCTCTGTCTCCAGCACGCCCGTCCGCCGATTCTCCCATTCTCTTGTCAATCGGTCGGCGCCCCACCTGTTTTGATGCGCTACTGTAGCAAGTAAGGTGATTGACAGTGGATGGAAGTCGAGTTGTTTTAGGATGTTGTTGACCGAATCGGATCGCTCGTCACGCTTGTAGATGCGATAGAAGGTGTCGCGCGCAGCCTCCATTGATAATGTCGGGATGTCAATGGTTTCGCAGTTGGAGGGGATAGCGGAGATTCGAGAGGTGATGCGGAGACATATATTATTGAGGTGGCCCAGCTCCTCCACCACCGCATAGATCTCCTTGGCATTTGGCCCCCGTGGGTCGAGAATGGATTCGGCATTGTCCAGGATTATAAACATCTCCTTGGAAGACAGGAATGGTCGGAGAGGGGCCAGATCCTCCGGGTCCTCGACGCCCGCCCCAATGACTGCGGAGAGCCGGCGTAGGAAATGTGTGGTCGAGGCGGGAAATTGATCGCATCGGATGAACCGGCGGTTGACACCGAACCGTCGCTCGATGCGATCGTTATGAAGGATAGTTAGGGCAATAGAAGTCTTGCCAATCCCGCCGACACCAATGAGGGCGATCGGAGTAAGGTTCTCCGCAAAACTAGTGATCTCCTCGATCAAATCGTCACGTCCAAAAAAGATCCTCGGTGGGGGTGGGGGTGACTCCCCAGGTACGCTAAACGATAATGTAAGACGTTGGATCCCTCGGTAATTGAGGTCGCTGACCTGTCTCGTGTCTGGACGATGATCAGTATTTCCTGGGTAAGGCGGTGAACATGTCGCTCACCGTCCGATTTTGACTTTCAGCATCTTCACGAACTTTCAACATGTTCTGATGCAGATCGGAAACCATGGTATGAGTGTTCATACCCAGCTCGGTCTGAAGAAGGAACAGTTAGCGACTGTCGGGGAGGAGCTCACTAAACACACATTGAAGACGTGAAGGATCCTGTTGAGGTCCGACTTCCAAGCGGCAATCACATCCTTGTCGTTCCTCGCGTGAAGAAATCGAGAGACCCTATGCCGCCCACCCTGTTTGATAACCTTCCTTTGTATTTCCGCAACAGTCCTGTGATCGGAAGCACGATAGGTGGAGGGACATGAAATGTGCACTGCCGGTTCAACTTACGTCGTCAGTTGGTTTATCGCATCGCACACAGACTGGTTTAGGTTGCTCAGTTTCTTCTCATTCATTCCTCGTTCGAGGGCTTTACAGATATCGGCACAGGATAATCCTAACTCGACGTAATCCAGCTCGTTAACCATCGAGTCCTGGTCATGTGTGAGCCTGGCTGGGGCGCGCCATCGCGGAAGAGAATGGAACGCACTTTGATCATTGTGAGAAGGACGCTGACGGTGCCAAAAACGGCCTTGGCTGGCGTGACGCTCGAGACCTCCTTCGCGAGATTTAGGGCATCGATGGCCATATTCAGCGAGGAGAGAGCACCGCCCTGCCCCCTCGGTCGCTGGGAGTCGGTCGCCATGGTCGAAATACCAGGTCGGTATGAGGATGCGATGCGGCGTGAAGGCTGTGAGGAAGAGCCAGAACCCTAATAGGTATGGGCGGCCATCTTGTCATGGTACGCCCCATACAAACGACCAGTTCGGTGAAGATAATTGTGTTCGTGGCTGTACCATTTGAAGACGCCGATCACCCGGAATCTTCGTTTACTTCCCCGCTTCTCATTCAAAATTTCCTGAAGAAAATATTCAAAAGACGGATCGTCACAGACAATCTACGGGATACACAAATGTAAAACAAGTATAACGCGGGAGGGTAGGGAGAGATGGCGGTCAACTATGAGCAGTAGGACAGCAAATACGAAACAATGTGTAAGAGTGGAAGAGATAGATAAAGGAAAACCGTTCTCGTAGTGGGAGAGAAGGAGGTATGGGGATCGTAGTGACATTAAAGGACGCAATAGGGGATGGGGAGGGTTAGGTCCTCCGGGTTTTCGATCCTTGCGCCAACGACCGTGGAGAGCCGTCGGGGGAAATGAGCGCGCGAGGTGGGGAATTGGTCACAACGAATGAATCGACGGTTGACGCCAAACCGTTCCTTGATGCGATTGTCATGAAGGACAGTCAGGGCAATAGAAGTCTTGCCAATCCCGCCGGCACCGATGAGAGCAACTGGGGTTGGGGTTCTCCGCGAAACCAACAACCTTCTCGATCAGCTCGTCCCGTCCAAAGAAGAACCTTGGTGGTGGAGGTGGTGACTCCCCGGGTGCGCTAGATAGAAACACAAGACGCCGGATCCCTCGGTACTATTCTAGATCGCCGACCTGTTTTGATCCTAGGTGGTGGTAAGTGTTCATTCGGTGAGGTAGAGAACATGGCTGTAACTTACTGCCCGATCTTGGCCTCCAGTATCCTCGCGAGTTTTCAACATGTTCTTGTGTATGTCGGCAACTATGGTGTGCGTATTCATAGCCAACTCAGTCTGGGGAACGGGCAGTTAGCAACGACCAAGTGGAGCGCACTAAACACACATTGAAGACGTGAAGGATTCTGGCGAGGTCTGACTTCCAAGCAGTAATAGTATCCTTCTCGTCCTTCGCGGAAAGAAACCGAGAGACTCTATCTCGCCCGTTCTGGTTGACGATCTTCCTTTGTATTTCTGTAGCTGCCCTGTGATCCAGAGCGCGATGGGTGGGATGACTCGAAATGGGTATGGCTGGTTCAACTCACGTCATCAACTGATCTATCGCATCGCGCACGGACCGACTGAGGTCGTCCAGGTTCTTTCCATTCATTCCTCTCTCGAGGGCTCTACAGATATCGGCACAGAATAACCCAAGCTCGACATAATATGGTTCGTTAATCATCGACTCCTGGCCACCCGTGAGCCTGGAACACCTTATCGCAGGATAGAAGAGAACATACCCGGATCATTGCGAGAAGACTACTGACAGTGCCAAAAACAGCCTTGGCTGGTAGGATTCTCGAGACATTTTCCGCAAGATTAAGGGCATCGATAGCCATGTCCAGTGAGGAGAGAACATTGTCCCGTCCCCAGGTCGCCATGGACAAACGCAAGATAGCTGTGAGGAAGCGGTGTGGCGTCCACGCTGTGGAAGAATCCGAGCCCTAATAGAAATGAACGGCCAGCTTGTCGCCGTACGCCTCGTGCAGAGAGACCGGTTTGGCGAAGAGAATTGTACTCATGGCCGCACCGTTTGGAGGTGCCGATCACTCAGAATTTTTGTTTACTTCCGCGTCTCTCGTTCGAAATGTACTGAAGATACTGCTCCACCTGCTGGCCACTGGTACAATAGTGATTTTGACTTTGTCTTACTTTCGGCTTGGCCTCACTAGTCATTATGCCGCTGCCACATTTTCGAAACACCAGTTTGTCATTTGGCATCTCCCCAATCAGCGGCCCCTCCGCCGATCTTCCATGTCGGCTTTCGTGCCGACCGGCTGGCCACTTGCGAACTTTCCGGGAAATGCTACCTCTTCCACATGTAGGTCACTGGCGGTGTATGGATACATGCTAACAAATACTTGCCAAACACAAATCCGACGATAATGAGAACCAACATGCTTGCTTCTCCAACGGCCATCACCGCCTCTTGGAAACGGACGTGGGTTTCTTCAGATTCGATTTCGGTGGTGCAGATTTCGACGGGAGACTGGCACCCTTTACAGGTTTTTGCAGATCGAATGCGACCCTCTTTTTTGGCGGAGTGGTGGGCCCCTTCGAAGACTCCGCGGGGCGTTTGCGTTTAGGTGGTGGAGGTGGAGGTTCGATTTCAGACTCGTCCTCTTCTTGTTCTTCCTCATCGTCTTCCTCATCATCGCTTTCCTCGTCCCCCTCATTCTCGTCGTCACCATCATTCCCATAGAAATCAAGCATTTCTTCATCCTCGTCTTCGCTCGGCTCCGAATCCTCCGGCGAAGTCCACTCGGTACTAAGGATGAGAGTGCGCTTGTCGATTTCCCCAGAGTTCATTCTGACGAGACCTCCGGATTTCCTGAACTCGGATCTTGTCTTCAGCCGTGACAGCACCCTATCATCCTGGCTGTAGACTTTAGCAAGGGCAGTGTCAAGGGTATCGGAGACGGAGGGAGGGGAGGGAGGGGGAAGGGTAAATCGAGGGAATTTCCCAGTGTTCCAGTCGCGAAGGACGACACGGGCTGCAAGAATTTGGTCTGGTTCTGCGGTCTTGGAACATGTCAGCTAGGATTGAAATTAATTCAAAATGGCATACACACCTTCTTAAGGAAGTTATTCGAACGAGCAACGCCATTCAAGAATGCGCCCACGTCATTATCCGCGAACGCTGGTAGGTTATAAAGAAGCATGAGGTCTTGCTTCTTTGCGTTCGGGACAATGTGATTCACTAACGGAACCGCGTGAATAAACACGAGGTGGTGAAGTAAGGTGAGTGCGTACGAGGCGGTAAGGGGTCTTTCAGATGATCAATACGACCTCTTGACCGAAGGAGAATGTCCCGTGCCCTCAGAGCTGCTGCATCCTCCTTGGAAGCATCCTCTGGGTGCTCCCTGAACAAACCAGGAGTATCAATCAGTCGGATGGATTTTCCTGCAGCGTTTACGATAACCTCTTGGGGATGCATAGTCGTAGATGGCGTTTGTATCGGTTTGCTGGAAATTTTATACGCGGGACAAGAGAGCCTGTGTGACAGAGCATTTATAACCGAGCTCTTCCCAACCTTTGTGACGAGATTACGGGTGAAATAAAGCTAAGGGGGGTAGAAACTCACGTTCGTTGTGCCCACCACCGCGACGGTGAGGTCTTCTCCTTTCTGCTTCGCCCATTCACCGAGTATTTCGAGGACTGCAGTAACTCCAAGTGCATCCTGGAATGCCTTTGGCCCGTCTCCAGATGCAGAGAAGATCAGTGTGGGATATGATGTCCTCAAATGAGCCGTCCAAGCAGCCACCGACTCCCTAGGACATATGTCTGATGACTTCTCAGCCTTGCGGTAGACTTTGTGAGGATCAAGGATCACGTACCTGCTTTATTCAGGACAAATAGGAGTCGTTGTTCTGGTCTCTTGCCAACAAGCCTCTCGATCTGTGAACTCCGGAACGAGAGGGGATCACGAGCATCCAATACATGAAGAACGACGTCAGATTTCTCGAAGATGGCTTGGAAATGGGGGTATTCGGGGTTCAATAGGATTGGGGCGTCCTCATCATCGGATGCGGCAGGTTGCACAGTACCCTTATGGCTTGTAACTGTCGAGGGTCCCGCGGCAGCTTGTGTCTCGTCTTCTGCTTCGGCAACAGCGAGCTTAGCCGCATGTTTCTCCTCTTTCCGCTTCTCCTTGGCCTCTACTGCCTGTCGCCGCTCCTCGGCGATTTCAGCCAGGATCTGGTCCTTGTATGGGAAGTTTGCAGGAATCCCAGGGTCTTTGGCCTTTTCTAGATCAAAAGCAAATGTTTAGCATTACCCCGGGCGGGGAATAGGATATACGGCGTACTGGATTTCCATTGCGGGTTCTCCTTAGCGTCTCTCTTTCGTTTCTTCCGTGTCTCGCGTGCCTTGTCTTTTATCCTCGCGCGCTGGTGAAGATTCGTTCGCTTGCTAGTCTCTGTAAATCTCTCTCAGTGAGGTACGCGAGGTAATCTCGTTCAAGGCGCGTACTCTTTCGTATCCGCGGCATTGGATATGGAGAGGAAACCCAGAACTGAATCTCTCGATCGAAAACTTGCCAAAGAAAAATGATCCAGTTCCCACGCGTGCTGCACCCATCTCCGTTCCGTTGACTCCACCCCCGACGGGCCAGCGATGATACTATCCTCCCGAAGTGCTGCTATTCGAAAACTATGGCATGGTAGACGTTTCGTGACCAAACTTGTTCCATCTCCGACAGAGAAGAAGACGATATACGCGTTGTCTACACCGCCAGGACGGGGTGGGATCGGTGTGATCCGCGTTTCGGGTCCGGATGCTCTCGACGTGTATTCGCAAATGGTCCGTGTTAGTGCTGGAGGCAGTACGAAAGGAAAACAGAAGGAGGTGGCTCTCGAGCCATGGAAGATGCGGAGGTGTAGCATTGTGCATCCTGAATCGCAGGAGGTGTTGGATGAGGGGATAGCTGTCTTCTTCGAAGGTCCGTCACTCACGTTCAGTCGGTGTCATATCTCGTTCTGAAATGTATCTGTAGCACCACACTCATTCACTACCGAACATACCGTCGAACTTCATACACATTCTGGGCCGGCGCTACTCTCATCCGTTCTCTCCTCGCTCGCCCTCTTGCCGAACCTACGTCCTGCCCAACCCGGGGAGTTCACCAAACGCGCTCTTCTGAATGGACGACTAGACTTGACACAAGTGGAAGGCATCAAAGACCTGATTGATGCAGAAACCGAGGAGCAGAGGAAATCCGCCGTCCGGGCTGTGGGGGTGGGTGAGGAAACCGTCCTCCTCAACCCTTGTCGCATCACTTCATGTCTTTCTTCTCACAGGGTCACGTAAGGCGCGAGATGGATAGCCTCAGAGAAGACGTTATCAAATGTCTTGCATTACTTGAAGCCTTGATCGATTTCGGAGAAGGGGAAGACCTTGAGGAAGGTGTCTATGACCAGGGTTCGTCATTTTGACCGGACTTTCTGCTGTCGTTATATAATACCTTTCTATAGCCATCGAAAAGGCTCGAGACCTGATCCGTATCATCGAATCCCACCTCGCGGATGCTCGAAGAGGTGAAATCGTTCGGTCAGGAATCAAACTCTCCATTTTCGGTCCCCCGAACGCGGGAAAGAGCAGCTTGCTTAACTTCTTATGTACGTGTCCCACCCTCGTATGATGACCACGCAAGGTTTCATTAACATTTCCCGGACAGCTCAAAGGGACGCAGCCATAGTCACTCCTATTCCTGGGACGACGAGAGACATCCTGTCTCTTTCACTCGATATCGGAGGTCTTCCTGTCATTATCTCGGATACTGCAGGTCTCCGGCAAACCAAGGATGTAGTCGAGAGCATTGGGATCGAGCGGGCCCACCAAGCGTGAGTCCCGACAACGAAACAAGTTGTCTCGCTGAGGCTGAAGGTCGAGTTAGGGTACGAGCCTCAGACGTCCGACTCTGCGTCCTCTCACTCTCCGAACTCCGGAGTACCTCGACGGCAATAGATCTCGCCGACGCAGCTCCAGAATACGTCAAACCTCTACTCTCTCCGGAAAACACCTGCATCCTCCTGAACAAATCAGACCTCAAGCGATACGTGATACCAGAGATAGTGACGTTAACTGGGAAACCTCTACCATTCTGGGTGGTAAGCCTGACCGAGGGGACTGGAACAAAATCATTCTTGGATGGTCTCCAACGTCACCTCAAAGACCGGTACGCCCTTGAGCTATGACTACAACGCTTAGGGCTAACCTTGGGTTCAGATATAATTTGAATGCCGATTCTGTCCCGACACCGCCTCTCATAACTCGTGAAAGACATCGGACACATTTCAATGAGGCTCTTCAATTCCTTCAAGCCTTCCTCGACACCCGTAAGCCTCACAACTACCTTACCACGCTGGTGTTGACATTTCTTGTGCAGCCCGGGAGGAACCTGTCCTCGCGGCGGAAGAACTTCGGTATGCCGCCCAGGCGATCGCCAAAGTCACAGGTCGCATTGACGTAGAGAACGTTCTCGACGTGGTGTTTAGCGAGTTCTGTATTGGGAAATAAAGAAGTATGTAAATAGAGGACCGTAGGGTCCACCTAACAATAACCTAGATGCCCTGTGCGAAATAAACCTTAAGATTTCACCACCAGAATCGAGGCGTGGCCTCCATTCCAACCAAAGTAAAGAACCAAAAGAGGTGAGGCAAAGTCTGTCACAATCTAAATAGGAAGCCCAGCTGGATTTGCAAGAAGTGATGAGTTCGTGTAGAAATTGACAAGAGGAGAGAACCCACATCTGCTGGGGTCAAACGGCCCATGGCCTGATCATCCGTGGACAAAGTGGCGTTAACCATAGCCATCTTCTTCTCTTGGAGCTGGATGATGCGACTCTCAATGCTATCTTCGATGACAATCTTCACGGCCTTCACTGGCCGGTGCTGACCAAGGCGGTGGATACGATCCATGGCTTCTGCATAGGCGGTTGGCAACGATTGAGAAGGAGAGAAACAAGGGTCCTTACGATATTCAACGGCTGGATTCCACCAAGAGTCCAGCAAGAACACGGTGGACGCCTCAGTCAGATTCAGAGCGACACCACCGGCTTTCAAGCTGACCAGAAACACTGTAACGTGCACATTGTTCACTATTAAACATTGTGAGCACTCTGTCTTGTACCATATTAATCGTTGCACAGACTGAAATGTTGAATCGTGGCATCACGAGCCTGTGGACTCATTGTTCCCTCGAGCCGACAGATCTATGTCACGTCAGCCAACTAGAATGGAATGTTGTCATGCACGGTACCTGGAATCCAGCATTCTGGAGTCGGAATGCAACCAAGTCCAAAAAGTTCACGAATTGACTGAACACGATACTCTTTGTTGTTACATCCTTCTTACGGAGGTTATTCAACTCTTCCATAAGCGCCTCAATCTTGGAAGACGAACGCCATTGGTCCAAGTTGATTCGACCAATGATACCTTGACGGGGCTTTGCGTTCTCTTCGAGTTCAAGAGCGGGGGCCTCCAGGTCAATCGTTAAGGGAACATGGCAGACTGGGCATGTAGGCTAGAAACCGGATCATAAGTATTTCTCAATTGAAACAGGTTATGAGCCCAGGACCTCTTGTTCAATTCCAGCCTCGATGTATTGTTTGATGCATTCACGGTCAAAGATATGCCTACACTTTGACTGGATGGCGTCCTCTGCAATGTCATTGCAAATGCGGCAAATTGTGGCTTCTCCAATATCGTCCGCGTCAAACGAGTTTGCGTTTGTTTTGCTCTTGAGCACGAGGTCGGGATGGCAAGCCATTTGTCTCATTCTGGTGAGACTGTACGGCAGATGAGCACTGAAAGCCCAAAGGGGGGTGGGTTCTGACTTACAGACTGAAGATATTGGAGTAGTCTAGGGGAGGGGGCAAATCAGATTGCTGGAGCGAATTATACAAGGGCAGACTCACTGTTCAACACCGTTCCGGAGTCCACGTAGGTGCCGAATTGTCGCTTTGCGTCGGAGAAAAGCGAGAGGTAGAGTTCCTTCTCTTCTGGGCTAAAGTAGTCTCGTCGAACTACAACAGTCCTTGGTGGTAGTCCCAGATCATCTGCCTTTTGAATCTAGAGCCCAGGTGAGCGGTATTACAGGGATGTTCAACGATGAGGACTGACTTTAGTCCTACGCAGCATCATGCGGTCCAGAAGAATCTTCAACTTCTTGAACGCAAGGTCTCCAGGCCCGCCCATTCCATTCTTCTGGATCGGACCTAAGATTTCGTGATTCCAGAGACAGACGTGCTTCATCGGACTGTGGCCACAGTCTGAAGGTATAGTCTCAGCGGAATTCATGAGAGGGAGGGGGGAAAAGTCACCGTCGCACTGTCTCCTATCCGAAAATTTCCAATGTAGTGATTTGCAATCACAGTTACGGCAGAAGTAGTATGAGAATGGGTCACCACCGAGAAACCGAACTAAGCTGTACAACTCTCCGACTCGATTCTGGAGTGGCGTTCCGGAGAGGCACCAACGGTAACGAGTCTTCAATTCAAAGGCAGCCTTCGCAGTGTTGGTCGAACGTTCTTTGATGTTGTGGGCTTCATCAAGCTGTTCCAGACTATAAGTCGGGTTTAAAATTTGGCTAGGTGGTTAAACTCACGATGGCGCGATGCCACTGGATCTTGTGCAGTGGGGATGCTTCCTTGACAATTTGCCCCTTCCGTTTGAACCCGTACTGTTGCTTCCTGAAGCAGGATTCCAGTACAGCATAGGTAGAAAGGACGACGTCGTATTTAGTGATCTCTTTGGTGTTCGTGTTCCTGTTGCCGCCATGCCAAACTAGGACCTTCAAGCCTTCAGCGTGAGATTCAATCTCGTGCTTCCATTGCATTAGGGCGACAGTTGGGCTGCAACACCGAGTTTCAGTGGGGGTAGACAGGGCTCAGACACCAGCACACTCACGCGATAACAAGGTTAGGACGTTCCTGATCCGAGACTAGGAGGGATATCATTTGGATCGTCTTACCCATTCCCATTTCATCCTGCGATCGAAGGTGGATCAGCATGTGCACTGCATTGTCATTATGAGCGCACTCACGGCGAGGATTCCGCCGTGCCAGGGACCACATTCCTGTTTCTTCATCCAGTGTAAGCTTTCCTGCTGGAACGGTAAAAGGGTGGCACGCAGGTTCTCGGGCTGTTCCGCCTTCTCAGGGGTAACGATGGCGATGGTCTTCTTGAGGTCTCCCCAACAACTCTTGAGTTCAGGGTGGAAGAGGTGAAGCTGGACTGTCGATTTGTCACGCTGAAAGCAGAAGAACGGACGTTGATGTGAGGGGGGTTAGGATAAGCGGTAAAGAACTGCACCATCGTTAATTTCCGTCCGAGTTTCTTGCGCATCCTACGTTCGGCAGTCTTGATCAAGCTTTGAATCTGGTGGGGTTGAAGACCTTTAGGTGGTGGTTTCGCATCATCGTCCGAAGGTTCAAGGAGGCCGTCACTAATATCGGACTCTTGATCGGATTCCTCGTCGTCAGCCCGTCTCCCACGTCGGCGCCGCGGTCCAGAGGGACGGCGGGATGAAGTAGCACCCTTCCTTCCCTTACGCCCGGCGGGTACGGCCTTCTTCCTGCGAGGGGGGTTCTTACTGGCGGCGATCGAATCGTCTGAGTCAGACGAATCTGATGATTCCACCTCGGATTGCATTTTAGCGGCCGGCCTGCGACCCCTCGGTGCCTTGAAAGATAACCCCGCCTTTGAGGAGGAAGGGCGAGCGAAGGTGTCGGGAGTTGTCATGGACACTGCGAGTGGAACATCAGATTCCTGGTTCTGTGGGACGTCACTCTCAGAATCCTCTTCAGGGACGAAATCGTCGCTAGAGTCATCTAAAGACTCGTTCTGGATAGCATCCTCAAGGTCCTCGAATTCTAGTTCGGAATCAGGGACAATTTCGTCGGCGTCTAGGTCAGAACTAGGTGGTGGCAAAGGCCTTGCCGCAGTGCGTCCTTTCCCTTTGATGCCGGTGGTTGCCTGCGAAGGGGGGTAGTGAGGTGATTGAGTTGACGCAACAGTTTCTTTCAAATTGTACCTTCCCCTTGGTAAACACATTCGAAGTGGGAACTTGCACATAGACCTGTTTGGTGGTCGCTCTACGCTTGACGGGTTTACTTTGTAGGCTATCATCACTGTCCAATTCGACGGCTCGCTTCCTAGAATTCGTTGCTGCCAAAGGTGGTGGCTTTGGAGAGTCGTCTACGTCCATCTCACTGGCGGGAGTGGTGGGCATTGATGGCTTGCTAAAAAGGGAGGCATCGGGAGTCGATAGTGACTCCGATTGTGACGGAGAACGAAATCTTGTGCTTCTGCGAGGAGGCATAGGTGCGGCGAAGGGCTGGAAGACGGAAGGCGACAGGGAGGACGAAATGAAGACGGCGCGTCACGCTCATTAGTTGGAAATAAACAAGGGCAAACATCAGCCACAGACGTGTCAGTGAGTCATCCCCTCTTGTTCCTGATTGGGAACGCGACGCGACTGATTGCCGTCCAAAGTTCAACGGACCAAACAGGAGCAAACGCGGGGCGTGGGAGATGACGTTGAGTGTTCAAGCGTCTGAGATTCCGAGGTCTGATTCTGAATCTGCATTCAGAAGCCGTCCGTAGCCTCTTCAGGACTATCACGACACATCAGGGAGGAGAGATGGGAGGCGATGAGATCCTATCGCTGGATTATCACGGCGATTTGGGGCGTGGATTTGGGGCCACGCCCTTCGCGTACACGATGCGTGCGGCGTCACTGCGGGACATGTGCCAATTGACGTAGATTCAATCGCGTTGCAGCTGATGGATCTCGATACCTCAAAAAACGCACGGCTTCAGCGTGTCCGAAGCTTACGCCAAACGCATAAATCCCCGTGCGTCAGCCTTGCTGTTGCTTTCATCCTCTCTCCTCCCTTAACCAACGCCTTACCCACGTCACAAATATGTTTGGTGCGTTATCCCCTCCGTATGGACAGCGTCATCCAACCCAGCTGTGCTACGTAGGAACCTCCACCAGTGCTCGAGTCGCCAAACCTCAGGACGACACTTTCGAAATGGGTTCCCGTTCGTTTTCTATGGACGGAACCTCTTCAAGTTCCTCCGCAGTCGAAGGTCTGTTAATCAGTTGGATAGCGCACACTGCGCACTAAACCGTGGTCTTCCTGCCGCCTCACAGATAGATCTGAATCGCCAATCCCACGCATGACATTCGCAGGCATCCCCCCTCCGAATCCAGCGTCCGCTGCGCTTCCGATCGATGCTCCCGAGAACAAGAGCAAGTTCACCGGAACTACTGGTTCCACCTCGAGGCTATCGTTCTCTTTTACGTCCCTATTTATGAGACCACGGAAGCAGAGACAGTCGAGCACGAGCAGTCTTAGCTCTGTCGACTTGACTGGATATCAACTCCTGTAAAAATTGTCTTTTCGTTTGCACCCTCAAGCATGGTATTAGTATCAGATTTCACATGTACGACTACTGTTGGATATATATTGTAATGTGCTTTCCCTGAGGTGGGCTAGGTCCCATCGACATCATTTACTGCAAGGCGTGACTACAACGATGCCCGTGACGGAAATGCCGAAAAGACGCCCTGATCTTAACTTCACACCTCGTTCCCGATGCTCGGCAAGGTTGCGTGGGTCAGCGTAACCCGTTCCTCACACGAGTGTCACCCCGTCGCTCTAGAATCTAGGTTTGAAACAGCCCCATCATGTATCACGGTCGTTTACGGAACCTGGGGCGACTTGCATTGGTGTTCGTTTCCGAGGTGGCCGAACACCAACAACTGACAGCCTAGCGTTCTCGAGACACCAAGATCGACCCCATTCCGCAACGCACTCTAACGGAACCTATTATATGAGAAGGGAACGCCTCTGAAACACTTGGAATAACAATCTCACGATTCCGTACTGCTACGCTTCCCCTGCGGAGTAGAGTCCCCCGCCTCTAACGGAAGAAAGTGCCCCCAGGCTTTGCTCCTCCAAGGATTCAGACTTGCTTCGCATCTATGGATATGACGGACTTGGGATGCTTCTACGCGCAGCACACCTAACGCCGGTCTAACCCTCGCAGTCTGATCCAAAAATGTAACTCGTTGTCAATGGAAACGGCTTCAGAAACAGATATCTATGCTTGGCGTTGTAGGTTTGGGCTTCCCAGTGCGCTGCTCTTTATGATCCGCTCCTGGTCCTTTGACTCAGAAAGGTTCCAACGCAGTCCCGCCCGCCTCGCAGCGCGATCTACCACATTCATCCGCTTATGGCCTACAGCCAAGCTTCAAGCTTCAAGATCGGAGCAATCGCTTCGTGCGCAGTGATCGCCTTTCAAGCCCAGCTGCGAGACAATTACTCTACTGCGAGGAGGAGCTCTGACTCGAGTTTTGCGACTGATTTAAACCAGAGGACGTCTGAAGCTATCTACCTCACCAACCAGAAACATCACTCTTCAGCAGACAAAAGTAAACAGTTCAAGCAGTCCCCGAAATGGAAGAAGATATTGCAGCTCTTGTTCGTGCTGCTTTTTCCAACCTCCGCTCAGCTCGACTCACAACACCCTCAGGTCATAGACAATGGTTCCGGAATGTGCAAAGCTGGGTGTAAGTCTTTCTTTGTTCCATGGTGACACTGGATTTGTCTGACCGGTTCATGCAGTCGCAGGTAATATTCGTTTCAATGTTGCAGTATATCAGTTAACCATTGCATGTAGGCGATGACGCTCCTCGTGCGGTGTTCCCGTAAGTCGCCTCCACCGTCACCCACACGACCAACGGGCTGACATGACCTCAGGTCCATCGTTGGACGTGCACGTCATCTCGGCGTCATGATAGGCATGACTGGCAAGGACGCCTACGTCGGGTGCGTACCCGTGTCCTCCGTATGATTATCCTCCCTAACTTGCGATAAAGCGACGAAGCCCAAGCAAAGCGCGGCGTACTGACTCTCAAGTACCCTATCGAGCATGGTATTGTGACCAACTGGGATGACATGGAGAAGATCTGGCATCACACCTTCTACAACGAGCTTCGTGTCGCTCCCGAAGAACATCCCGTTCTCCTCACTGAAGCTCCTTTGAATCCCAAGTCCAACCGGGAGAAGATGACCCAGATCATGTTCGAGACTTTCAATGTCCCCGCTTTCTACGTCTCCATTCAGGCGGTTTTGTCCATCTACGCCTCCGGTCGTACCACTGGTATCGTCCTCGATTCGGGCGATGGTGTTTCCCACGTTGTTCCTATCTACGAGGGATTCTCGTTGCCCCATACCATCCAGCGCTTGAACGTCGCTGGCCGCGATCTGACCGATGTTCTTGTCAAACAGCTCGGAGAACGCGGATATTCGTTCCGAACCACTGCTGAACGAGAAGTCGTCAGAGATATCAAGGAGAAATTGTGTTACGTTGCGTATGACTTTGAGAAGGAGCTTGACACCGCTGTGCGTTCATCTTCCGTCGAGAGCAGCTACGAGCTCCCGGATGGACAGATCCTTACCATTGGCAATGAACGGTAAGAACTTTCGAAGCCATTGGCGGGGGCTAGACTGATCCTTGTCTCCAGTTTCCGTACTCCCGAAGCCCTCTTCCAGCCCAGTATGCTCGGCCTTGAAGCCCATGGTATCCACGAGACTGTGTGCGTACGACGCTTCTTAGTCTCCTTCGCAGACGCTAACGTATTCCGTAGTTTCAATTCGATCATGAAGTGCGACATCGACATTCGCCGCGACCTCTACGGGAATATTGTCATGTCCGGTGGTACCACTATGTTCCCAGGAATTGCGGACCGCATGACCAAGGAGCTCACAGCTCTCGCGCCAGCCAATATGAAGGTAATGCCCCGTTCAGTGGCCCCGTTCTCGGTTATTCTAAAACACAGCCTATGCCAGGTCAAGGTCATCGCTCCCCCCGAGAGGAAGTATAGCGTCTGGATCGGTGGATCCATCTTGGCATCACTCAGCACCTTCCAGAATCTCTGGTGCACCAAGCAGGAGTATGATGAGTCCGGTCCATCCATCGTCCACCGTAGTGAGTCTCGCGGGCCCATCAATCTTCCTGACCCACGCGGTGTCTGACATGCCGCCCACCAGAGTGTTTCTAGATCTTGTGGTCACACTTCCAAATCAGTGGAAGTGGGATCGCTGGACGAGAGTGTGGAACCTGGTTTTGCTAGTTCCGCTTTGAAAATCTTCGGCCTAACCCATGTTATTGAATTATTTCTACGTTGTTCTTCCGTTAGTTTATGACATTAACACGATCCTTTCGGACACGTCTGTTCATTTGACGTGTTCCTTCCACTCTACACCAGTCTGAAACGCGAGCCCAGAGGAACCCCATATGTACTCCCGCCTCTGTGATAACCCGCCATAATGGCGGTCAGCCGACTACGGCAGGCGGTTCTCGATCAAAAATTCAGTTCGGGATAAATAGTTATCATTGCCCACATCTCCTCCTCTAGTCTGGCATCCGCCCCACTCGCAAACGATGACCACAGTGGCAGCCCCAACCACCCAAACCACCCCTGCTGCTTTGCCACCTTCGGTTTTTACCCTACCCCAGACGGCCCAGCTAGAAGCTCTTTACACGATCATTAGGGACAAGAAAACCAGCCGAGGAGATTTCCTCTTCTACTCTGATCGCGTCATTAGGTTGCTCGTAGAGGAGGGGCTGAACCACCTTCCGGTCGTAAAGAAGGTCGTTGAGACTCCTACGGTGAGTGAGCCCGAGTTGTGGATCGTCAAGTAACCGCTAGACACACGACGCCGGGCGCTGAGCTGGATCGGTGATCATACAGGGCGCAACATATGAAGGTGTGGGATTCGAAGGAAAGATCTGCGGTGTCTCGATCCTGAGGGCGGGTGAGGTGGGTGTGATCCCTGTTGTCTTGCAGTCATTTCCTCGGCGCTTATATGAAACCCCTACTAGGCGATGGAGGCTGGCCTCAGGGAGGTTTGCAGGAGTGTCAGGATCGGCAAGATCTTAATCCAACGGGTATATGCAATTCTATCCCTGACGAAGGTGGATTAAACTGGGATTTAGGACGAAGAGACAGCTCTCCCCAAGCTCTTTTACTCCAAAGTGGGTTTGCCATACCCGTCGCAGCGGCACGCCCTGACACGCCTCCACTGTAGTTCCCTCAGGATATTGCTAACCGCTATGTACTCTTGCTTGACCCTATGCTTGGTACGCTGGACAGTTCTGGCCCGTATCAGGATCTTCTGAACAACGTTCTCCCAGCCACCGGAGGATCCGCGATCAAGGCAGTCGAGGTGCTCATGGAAAATGGGGTCCCTGAAGAGCGGATAGTCTTCATTAACCTTGTAAGTTAATTACCGCTGCACCTGGGTGCCTTTCGTTCAGCTTGACTTTGTTAGATCTCCGCCCCAGAGGGCCTCAAAAACTTCTGCAGCAAGTTCCCTCAACTGCGTGTGGTACGTGATTATCAGCCCATATGAAACCATTATTAACCGTGTCGTGTTCCCCAGATAACCGGTTGGATTGACAAGGGTTTGAACGAGAAGGCGTACATAATCCCTGGCCTAGGGGACTTTGGCGAACGGAGGCGAGTTACACGAAGATCACAGACCAATCGAGCCCAACTGATTCGCGTTCCCCTGCCACAGATACTGTGTGTGAACGTGCGGTCTGGCTGGTGTCTTGTAACGCCTTTGTTTGATTTTTCCAAGGTGTAATTAGTGTTCATAGAAAACGTTTATGCCTTGACGAATTTTGTGTGTGATCCGAGTGACGCGAGGGGGCCTCGGAGGTGCGCTCCGTCGGTCTAGTTGCGCCTCGCTCACCCCACAGACTGGTGAAATCAACGTGCACTATCGGACTTCTCTCTGTGTAATCCGCCACCCTCTATCTCATCAAGACCACAGTTAGCATCGTGCAAGAGTCATTGGTGATAATGTCTGGACACAAACCATCACTGTCAATTACCAAACAGCGGCGGCGTTCAGGATCTCTCACCCAGCGCAAGAGACCACTCTCACTATCGACACCAGACCTAATCCCTCGTCCCAAATCCACACCTGCGAACGAACTACCTCCGAAGCTGAACCGAGGAGTCACGCCCGACGACGGTGTCGAAAGCATGGACCACGGGCTGGACGTCGAAGAGGAACAAGCCGACGAGGAGATGGCTGAAGCGGAATCCCTGGAATCTGGTTCTTCGACCGGAGACGCTTCTCCGACACACTCTTTATCCCACCTCAAAAATACGAAACATTCAGTCTCGGACGTACCTCCCGAACAGAGACCGACGAAACCCTTGCCGAAGAAAATTTTGCACACGCCTACCCCCATGCAGTACGGAGATAACCCCCATATGTTGCCCGTGCAACACCAGGTTGCAAAATTGACTACAGTCAACAACCAACGTAGGCTTTTCGTGATCCTTGAGCGGGCTTGCCTGGAGGCGTATCGGATAAGCTCGAGTAAGAAGGGCGGGAAGAACGGAGAGGGTGATGTCAAGTATGCACTGCTGAACTGCGATGATCATCAAGGCATCTTGGCAAAGACTGGCAGGGACATAGCAGACGCCAGGCCGGATATTACGCATCAGGTACGCCCCGTTAGCTTTCGCTGCGTTGTCCTGCGAGGATGAGTGACCGATTTGTCCCTCTGATCCCTAGTGCTTGCTCACTCTCCTCGATTCGCCGCTAAACAAAGCCGGACTGCTTCAAGTGTACATTAGGACAGCTAAGGGCGTGCTAATCGAGGTGAACCCTCATGTACGGATACCACGGACTTTCAAACGTTTTAGCGGATTGATGGGTACAGAGTTTTACCATCCGCGCGAGGTGTGCTAACGCCCATCTAGTCCAGCTACTACATAAGCTTTCCATTCGAGGTGTAAACGGTCCAGAGAAACTGCTGAAGATCATTAAAGTGAGTTTTCTCAAGCAAACGGTGTGCGTTCCCGGTCTAATAGGTATTTAGAACCCCGTCGTGGATCATCTACCAGCGAACACATTCAAAATCGGTACGCAGAAGATATTTGGATCTTGCGTAAGGCTGACCTTGAAGTCACCCAGCTCTCTCCGGGGATGCACCGACCATGAAGCTCACAAACTATCTGGGCAGGGTTCCACATAACGGGCCGATTGCCATCTTCGTCGGTGCTATGGCAAGGGGGAGTGATGACTTCGCCGACGGTATTGTCGACGAAAAAATCAGCATAAGCAATTACCCATTGAGCGCTTCTGTTGCATGTGGCAAGGTAAGCTCGCACCCCGCAGCTTTATGGCCTCATGAGATTTACCGATCCTTAGTTTTGCTGCGCGCTGGAGGACCTATGGGACATCGTGTAACCTGGGTCATCGACATTCCTAATTGCTTGATCTGTAGTCTCTTCGGAGGACAGTAGGCTTTGCACCTGTCATATTTGTACGAATATTTAGCGAGGAATAGAATTACTGTAGTATTTTCTGTGGACTGTCTCTGGTTTAGTGGCGGTTCGCCATCGTGTGAACGTCGACCTTCCCCATCACGCTCCACCAGAACCAGTCGCCTCCTCGCCATCTCCCTTCCTCCTCGTCATCGTTGCCATGGCTGATACTCAGCAAGCCGCCAGTGCCAGTCCCATGCCCCCTGGTATTACGGATCCAAACTACAAGCCCCCGCCTGGTAGGCTCGGCAACCTCACGGTCCCTCAACAGCATGCTCTTGAGACCCTCAAGAAACAGCTGAAGGAGGAAGGTCATTTCGTCGAAGAGAGGATGGACGACGCTGCCCTTCTCAGGTTAGTTGGATCTCGCCATTTCGTCATCAGAGCGTCCTCGTCCCTAACATAGCGTCACCTAACAGATTCTTACGGGCTCGCAAGTTTGATCTTGTGAAAACCAAGGAAATGCTTTTAAGTGCTGAACAGTGGAGGAAGGATTTCGGTTTAGAAGAGATTATGGAGTGGGTGTTTTCGTTTGAATGTTTATCTCCAAGTCATTAACCTTCTCTGTCACTCAGGAACTTCGACTTCAAGGAGAAGGCCGAAGTCGATAAATATTACCCCCAGTTCTATCACAAGACAGACAGGGTATGTTTTTGGCCAGTTCGTCGGTGATGAAATCCGATATAACTGCGGGCATCTAGGATGGTCGGCCGATATACGTCGAGAGGCTGGGTCTCCTCGACATCAAGAGCCTCTACTCCATCACCACGCCGGAGCGTCAGCTCAAGCGATTGGTGTACGAATACGAGAGGTTTGTCCATGAGCGTCTCCCCGCTTGCTCCAAGGCTGTTGGTCACCCCGTGGAAACGTCCTGCACGATCCTCGATCTTCACAACGTCTCTATTACCAACTTCTACCGCGTCAAGGACTACGTGATGCAGACAGCATCTATTGGTCAGGACCGCTATCCCGAATGCATGGGCAAGTTCTACATTATCAACGCTCCCTGGGCGTTCTCCGCGGTGTGGAGCATTATCAAACCGTGGTTGGACGAGGTCACCGTGGCCAAAATCGACATCTTGGGCGCCTCCTACAAAGAGGCCCTACTGAAGCAGATCGACGAGGAGAACCTCCCTGGCGTCTTCGGTGGGAAATGCGACTGCCCGGGTGGATGTTCGTTGAGCGATGCTGGCCCGTGGAATCCCAAGGACGAGCTTAAGGGAAATATCGCCAATTCCGGTTCTTCGTAGGGTTTCATGTGCTGCAGCAACAGACAATTGTTTGTTTGCTTTGGTGTTCCTTTCCTCCTTCGACAGAGAATAGTAGTTTACGCATAAATAGAGTCGGTGATTCCCCTCTGAATATCCAGTTATCTTGGGAGGCTATCAACCTGGCGGGAAGGCTACAAAGACGAGCGATCGTGGAAATGTTGTGGGAATGTCCACTCACGTGAACATTTTCATGATGATGTTTCGCGACGCGACGCGCCGGCAACCAAACCACCCACACGCCCTCGCGCAACCGTCACCTGTACCCATGCGTTATGCCTGCCGCCCCTAAGCGTATAACACGATCGCAGAGCAAGCGAAAGGTACTGTCGCCGCCCTCCCAAGCGTATTCGCGAAAGGGAGCTTATGATACCTCTAGGTTGGAGCTTCTTCGCAACCCACCATTGCTGAGGCATTCGCCAAGAAACGCAATCTTGCAGAATCACAAAGTACGGATAGCCGTGAGCCACCGCAGCCCGTTGAGCTGGTGATCGAAGTTACCTCCTCTGCTCCTGTGACACCTGCACCCGTTCCGGAACCAGAGCTGGTGTCGGATGTTATTATTGAAGAGCAACCACGTCCTACGACCACCAAAGTTGCCGGAACAAAGCAACCTGATGGCTGTGAGTCATAAACTCACACCCGGGCGTACGATCTTGTGAACTCGTTTGTTAGCCAAGCCCGCGAAAGTGTTCCCTCTATTTAGCCGATCTAAATCCCCAGCTACGGCACAACTACCCCCCGAGGACACCGCCATAACCGGCCCATCTTCACAACCTATTGATTTCGCAAGATCCGACGAGACTTTTCTCCAGGCTCTAGAAGCGTCGAAACCTCCACCCGCCAAATCCCAGGTCAAGAAATGGAAATCTGCTCCGTCCAACAACGGCAAGCCGAGCGGTGTCAGCGCCGAGGATCCCATCGTTTTGGACCTTTCTCCAACAAGAACAAGATCTTTGCCCCACAAGACCAAACTGTTTGGCTCTCGGGCTCCATTCAAGTTGAAAAACAAGCAGTGGTTTGGATCTCTGGATGCACCGCTGCCTAATGGAGAGACCCAGCACGTTCGAGGCCTTCAGACTGTATTTAATAACAACAACGCTGACATTCCATTCGGACGAAGGATCAGGGATTCTGTTTCTTCGACGAGTGCTGGAGAACTTTGGACACCATCCTTGGCTGGAGTCATTACCTATCCACAACATCCTCCCATTCCCTCTGATCAATTCCCTACCCCTCCTCTTCCCCTTCCCCCATCCGAGATTTCAACCGAATACCTGAGCCGGCACCCTGTTTTCCGAATATTCTCTGAAATCACAGAGTCATCAAACACAGATCAACCTAATGCGGACCTCTGGGTGGACAAGTGGGCTCCATGTCTGGCGGAACACGTCCTGGGTAATGAAGGACATGCCCTTTACCTGAGAGATTGGCTCAAGGCTTCCGAGATCAACTCTTTCTCCGGCTCGGTCGACCCTTCAACCGCCTCGACTCCTGCATCCTCCTCGCAGCCAAAGAAGAAACCACCTGCAAAACGAGGTACGAAGCGACCAAGAATCCGTCGAGAAGTCGGGAACAAGAAAGTTAAGAAACGTCGGAGGAGAGAAGATGACTGGATTGTCGACGACGACCACGCGTCGCTCTCGGACCCATCAGAAACAGAGAGTCACCCTTTGGACGCCTACCTAGATGATTCCCCATCTTCTGATGCACCAGTCTTCGACGATTTTCCCTCCGAAGCGGAGATCCCCATGATCGACCTCCCTCCCCTCGCTTACGATCGGCCCAGCGCTTTTGACATGTCGAACACCATTGTCCTGTGTGGTCCTTCAGGAAGTGGGAAGACTGCGGCGGTCTATGCATGCGCAGCAGAATTGGACTGGGAAGTGTTTGAGGTTTATCCTGGGGTTGGTAAACGGAGTGGGGCTGCTCTGGACAACCTGATTGGGCAAGTGGGAAGGAATCACCTGGTTACGAAACAAGGGGGGAGGCACTTATCACCGGTGCTGGAGAAGGATAATGCTCTGACACGGTTCTTGGGTGCGGGCCGTACGCAGGTCATTACGGAACCGGGGGTTGTGGATGGGTCCTCTGATGGCACTGACGTCCCAGATATCGGGGGTATCGAGATTGTCTCGGATGATGGGCTTGGTGTCCCCGCGCCACCTCCACGAGATGATCCCCCACCCGACGTTGAGCCCGTTCAGAAGTTGCAGGCACAGGCGAAACAATCGTTGATCCTCCTTGAAGAAGTCGATATATTGTATCGGGACGATCTCAACTTCTGGCCGACGGTTATTAGCATTATACGTGATTGTCGACGGCCAGTCGTGCTAACGTGTAATGGTACGTAGTATTCAACCCTGCCTTTCGGTATTTATTCCCAATACCCGTTCAGATATCAACCTCCTTCCGCTGGATCAATTACCCGTTCAGAAAATCCTATCCTTTACCCAGCCTCCCACCCCCATTGCCGCTGTCTATCTCTCTGCCATGTGTCGTGCTGAGGGCACTCAACTGGACGGGCACTTCTTCTCCACACTACAGAGCAGTTCAGTGGTTGACCTGAGGCGGTGTATCAATCAATGTCAACTAGGAAAGTCGCCACGGTCTTTCGGCCCAACACACCTCCAAGAAACGACTCGGAGTAACTGGGAAGGTGTACTAGAGAAACGCGCCCGCCTTCCTCAATGGGCATCACCACCTCGGGATGGATCACAACACAAGACGCTGTTCCGTTGCCTCGCAAAGCACGCAGATAACATATCCTATCTTGATTCCACCTCAGTCCTCCGTGTCGACACAGTGAGTGAATTGGTGGGATTCGGCAATCCACAATTGTTGAACGTTGTTACGCCCCTTCGTGATATAGGACTGGTCGAACCCAACGTCGGCGGACGATGAGGTTGGATACAATATTCTTCCGACCGGTGACTTGACCCCTCCAGAATTCACACACTACCATCACGACATCGAGGTTGCCGAAGAGATCCTGTCGTTGACATTACGGCCATCCACCCACCCACATTCACTGTCGGATGCCTGGGCCACGGGTCCGGAAAATCTTGGAGGGTCTGACTCCGAGACGGGATTCGCCCTTGTAAACGCCCAATTGGACTCCGCGTCCTCAAATCATAGAACGTGGATGAACCGGTTGGCAGGTGACTTGTCGGTGATCCCCCCGTTCGATCAACGGCTGTTCTTAGACTACGAAAGTGTGGTGCGGGAGATGGTTGTTGCGGACGATTACGTGGAGGCGTGCATCGCTGCTGCTCGGGAAACTGAAGCTGCTCAGCCCGAGCAGTCTAAGAGACAAACAAGAAATAGCCAGAGGCTGGGGGTTGGGTACTATAGGTATCTGGACCTTGGACTGGACCGGAGGGACTGGTTGGTCGGGTCATCATTTGGTTGGCGGACAGTATAAATCGCCACCAGTCATTGGACAGCAACCATCATCAACAGGCGTTCATCTGTTCGAGGGTGGCCTGGTGCACGTTCAATATATAGATCATTAGAGATGGTAGCATTGTAGTGGGTTTATCACAGAACATAAGGCGAACTTGAGGGGGACGTTTCGTGCCCCTACAATTGGACCGGCCACGCCCCGTGCTGCCAGCCCTCATCCTGCAGGAAACCTTGCCATGGACGTGAGATTGGTCCGGAGGGCGGCTTCGGAGCGCGATCAAGCGGGCGATCCGCACATTTCTGGCCCGAATATCGGCTCCGAACAGGTGGATGGCTTTAGCACCAAAGCATCGAGGCTTCCGCCTGTAACATTACTCGCACCCCTCCAGTTCTTACAAAGTCATCGTCGAGGGTCGATTACAGACCCAAAACTACACGCAGCCCCAAAACCACCACTCCTGTGTCTGCCAGGGCCAATCCCGGGAGATCTCCATTACAATCCTCTGGTCCCCACGTTTCCACACGATCTCTCAGGAGGGTCCACAAGGATGGCCACTTCTGCAATCGCTACTTCCGTCGCCGACACCAAAACGCGGAATAAGAGGAGCTTGAGACCCGCTGAGGATGCAGGTGAGCACATCGAACGTGTGATTTCTACCCCAGAAGGAGCACGCCGTCTGATTTCGAGGCTTAACTGCACAGCGTTCACCCCGGCAATCAATACGGACAATCCTCACAAACCGCCAAGGCCCATCGCTGGAAAGAAGCGGAAACAACCCGGCTCTGAACTACCCCAACACATCGATCCTAAGCTTGTGATGGATGAAGAGGAGCGAAAGCCGAAGAGACGGATGTCTGGCTTGCCTGCGAGAGAAGGACCGGAGGGGCCGGAGGGAGACCGGCCGGGCGGTGACACGTGGCCGACGCACGGTACGCCGGATTTGGAAAGCGGCACTCAACCGATGGACACCAACGAAACCGTCGAGGCTGCTCCTGCTCATCCCACATTTGATCCCTCTCAGCCTGCTACCATGCAGATGGTACCTCCCGTAGCGTTTACGCAGAATGGGGGCGTTCAGTCGGCGGAGCCCCAGCAACTTCCCTCTTCGGCAGGTCCCACGAGGTCTCTGCGCTCACGTTCGCGTCCACCGTCGCGTGGTGTTGGTCAGCAACTACGGGGGGGAACTGATCAGACAACTTTAAACGATCAGGCCGGCCAAACATCTTCCAATCCCGACGACGAATCCTCCCCACAATCAAAAGAGAATGGGAGACCGACACCATATTCTCGCTCTCCAGAACTCAGAGTCTCGCACAAATTGGCGGAACGGAAACGGCGGAAGGAGATGAAGGATCTATTTGACGAACTGAGGGACCAGCTGCCTCAGGATCGAGGCATGAAGGCTAGCAAGTGGGAGATCCTCAGCAAAGGTACGCGAACCTACCAGCGCTCTGCTCGTCGTTTTCCTGGGTTTGCTGATGCCCACCTCCTGCTCACAGCCATTGATTTCATCGCCCATATGAAGCAATCACACGCGGACATGTCGAGGGAGATAGAAATGTTGAGACACGAGGTGGAAAGCTTCCGACAAGGGATCCCCTTCCACCCCGGTGGTCCTCCACACCCAGTGTTGTATGGACAACACGTCGTCCCACCATTCCCTGGCATGCACCAAGGTCCTCCACCGCCGCATCCAGGTGCACAACCAACACCTGGACACCCGCCCGTTTCGGAGGGCGAAACCGCACAACCTTCTTTCCCGACTGGGGATGGTCCGAGCACAAACGGGGTGGTTACCAGCAGGACGGGAACGCCCTCATCTTGATTCGCTCTCCATCTCCATCTCCGTTACTCTGTTATCCCCCCCTGTATTGCTATAATAGCTGTGAATTGTTTAGTTCTGAGGTCTGGGTCGTTTGCTCGTGTTTATAATTCCGACGGACAGGTTCCCAGCTATTAGTTCTACGTAGCCTTCATACTATTTGACCCATCCCTGTTATTTTCCGGTTTCTCTTCTGTTGTCTATCTTTATCATGTACGATGACCCACTGAGCGCTGAGCATTGGATTATTCTACGCGAGTCAATTGGAATCGCCGTGCTTTACTAAAGTAACTGTGTTCCGGATACAGTGTCCGAGGCTAAGCTGTGGCTCAAGGGAGGCGCGTCCACTTCTCTTCCTCTACGCTTATCTTGTTTATCGTCTAGACGTCGACACAGACGGCGCCGACCACAACGGCCGCGACGACGCACGCTTTGCCGACCGCGAAAGTGGAACAAAGGTTTTCTCCCCAGGCCCATCGTTATTGTTCCTCGTTTACTCGCTGGAACTCCAAGACCTAACGAATTTCCAGCCTCCCCTCCACCATCCCCCTTGGTCTCAACTTCCTCCCACCCTTTCCTCACGGTCATGGATTCTCAGTCCCCAGCGGAACCTTCGACTGCGAACAAGCCAAAACCGAATGGCACGCCCACGAATGGCACACCTCCGGTTCCGCAAAAGACCAGCCAACCACCCATTCCGGCCAGATTCTCGAACGCCCCTCTATTCCATACTCGAAAAAAGGACAAAGATCGTTTTCTAAAGCGTTCTGTTACCCCTGCTTCCACTTCCACTCCCTCTCCACCGCATCCGAACGGTGCAAATAGTTCGAGACCCTCACCAAACGCCACACCCCGACCGCGCAGGCCGCCACCACCCAAAGTCAAGAAGGAAGATGATGATGACGATGATACGAATGGACCATTCAGTGGCGAATTCCAAGAGTTCAGACTTATGTCTTCGAACCTCAACGGGTGGAAATACGATGTAATGAAGTTCGAGTCTCGTCGACCGGTGGATCTCGAGACGTGGCAGCACCCGATCAAGCTGAACCGAAAGGACCTCAAACGCGAACCCGAGTCGAGAGACGGACCCGGGATAGGTTTGCCTGTTGCTATTGCGCCGATGTTGGGCCCGGATGGGAAGCCAGTGATTGGGGTGGATGGGAAGATGGTTATGGTAGATGCGGAGGGGAAACCGATACATGGCGAACGCACCTCCGGAGCTGCTGCTACGAAACCAAAGGAGAAGGGCCCGGGGAGGAAGAAGTTCCAGAAGAAAACGAAGCAGGTGTTTTTGGTACCGGAAGCGACGAGGCAGCTGAGAAGGGAGGAGAGGTATCCGTGGGTCATGGAGGACGCTATTGGCTCGCAGACATGGACTGGGATGTTGGACGATGTGCGCAAGGCGGACACTCACGCGATGTTCTTGCCTACAGCGGATAACGTATTCAAGTTTGTCCCTCCGCATCGGTGGTACAGGTTTCAGAAGAGACCGAATCACAAAATCCCCAGTCTGGAGGAGGCGGAGAAGTTGGTGAGTTCATTCGCAGGTTGTAATTGGAGAGTTATTCTAACACTATGTATCAGATGGCCGCATACCAAAAACACCGGAACCCCGAGCAGTGGTTAGCTGCTCGCACTGGACGAGGAACACCAGGTTCCCAAGATCCTAACTCACCCGCCGTGAAGGTTGAGGAGAACGCAAATCCACATATAATACAGACTGCGTCGCTCGTCTACGAATCCGGGCAGAGCGCGGGACCGGGTGGGCGTCAGCTGCGGGCCGTCAATAAGGGCTCATTATTTGGAGATGACGACGAGGACGAGGACTCAAAATACGCGAATCGGCGGAGGGAGAGGGAGTTCGGTGGCGAGGGAGACGCCGATGAGCTCGACTTTGAGGAGGACTTTGCGGATGATGACGAGAAGTACCCAGAAGATAACCAGGACGACGAAGCCAAGGAATTAGAGGTACGCTCTCTCGACCGCGGTGATTCCGGGTCTTAATGACAAGAACACAGGAGCGGATAAAGAAGGAATACCGTAAAGCGAAGGGGGTCGCAAACGATGAATTCCTCGAGGATACCGACGATGAAGACGAGCAGAAACTCTCTGGGGCTGGTAAGCAGATGCAGAAGATGCTGAAGAAGAACGACAAGAGCGGGCAGTACGACGATAGCGACGAAGACAAGAATCCGTATGCCAGCTCGGTCTGTTATAGGTCAAGCTTTCCGTCCTTCGGAGGTACTTACCTGTGTATGAATAGGAGGAGGAAGAGGAGGAGCCTGATCCATCTCAGATATATACTGGACCTGCAATTGAGGCCCCGCCACCTCGGCCAGGGTCACAGCAGCCAACCACGTCGAGCAACGGCACCGCCCAGCCGAACGCGCAGGTAAAGACACCAGCACCGGGGGGATCAGGATCGCGACCGACATCACCTGTACCGTCACAGAGCGGACATTCGTTGGTTGCGAAGCGAGCGACCAGCCCGAAGGTACCTCGCGACCAGCCCAAGGGTGGACGTGCCGGGAGCCCTCTTGCACAGACATCGACGACTCCAGGAAGTCCGACGAGCGCGACGAAGCTTAACTCGCACAAGCGAAAAGCCGAAGAAGCAGGGGCGCACGGGAACTTGAATGGAACGGCGGGCGGTACTGCGCCCAAGAAGCGAAGAAAGGCCACCATCGATGGGGAGCTAGAGGATGGCATGGTGATCGAATGGTTGCGAAACAGTCCTAGCGCGTCTACGCGGGACTGCATCCAGCACTTCACCCCTTACCTCACGGACGAGGCCAAGAAGGTCAAGTTCACTTCGCTGATCAAGGAGGTTGCCCAACTGAAGGGAGGCGTGCTCGTGTTGCGAAACCAGTACAAATGATCGCATTGGTAGATATTTGTTTTTGTAGAATTTTACATTTGATAAAATTCCGTTAATGATTGCCGACCAGCCGCCGAAATGACGGGAAAGGAAAGAGCCTGCGTTGATCCGCAATGAACCAAAATTCGTTGAGGTTGGGAGAAGGAGGGGGAGGGAGCTAAAAGGCGGAGGAGAGGAGAAGTTGACCTCTGTCGTTCCTTTCCTCCCCCCCCCCCTCGACCCCTCCTTCGCCATGGTCCTCTCCGTCCTCCCTGTCCTCCTGCTTCTCCCCCTCCTCGCGCTCGCTCACCCAGCCCCCCACCCAGATGGCGCAGAGTCAGTAAAGCGCGCTCTCCCATCTAGGTGGTATCACGAGCCAGGACACCCAGTCGAGAAGCTTTTCAAGAGGCAGAACGGAGACGTTCCTACCGATGGCGTTACCTATCCGCCGGTTGGCAGTCCAGAGTGGGCTGCAGGTTTCCCAGACGTCCACCCTAGCCTGACCAACTTGCCCACGGCGTGGGTCGACGCCCTGAACGCGGCCGTGGCTGCCGGCAAGATTCCGAACATTCCAGAGGCGAGAGACACGGGGGGAAATCCCGTCTATCCCAGCGGCGTGAATCCTTTGAGCCCGGAGGTTTGTTCGGGAACGGCAAAGTGTAGGAACCCAGATGACATCTGGGACGCACCTGACGGCGTGCTAGCCCTCTCATTCGATGATGGCCCCTATCTTGTGAGCGCCCATGAAGCCCTATCCTCTAGATGGGCCGTTTCGGTCTATGTTGGCTCATGCACCGCTTTTACCCTGTAACGCATCTGATTGTAGGGATCAACCAGGCTGTATGATTTCCTGGCGGAGACCAACCTCCCCACGACCCACTTCATGATCGGCTACTATATCAAGTTAAACCCTGACTTGTTCATCCGAGCGTTCGACGAGCTTAACCAAGACATCGCGGTTCATACCTGGTCACACCGTCATATGACTACGCTGTCAAACATCGACATTGTCTCGGAATTCGGTTGGACGATGGAAATCATCAAGAATTCCACGGTGAGTGTGATCTCGCGCTCCCGATCACCCGACGGACCACTTACTGCCGTGATTCCCAGGGTGGTCGACTACCGAGGTACTGGCGACCCCCATATGGCGACGCCGATAACCGTGTAAGGGCAATCGCGAAGGAAGTCTTTGGTCTGCAGGCCATCTTCTGGAATCAAGAGTGAGGCTCACTTTTAAATAGAGTGATGCACGAGTTTGTCTCATGTGTCTAATTTTAGCACGTCTGATTGGACCTTGGGCGAGTCTGGAGGCGCTACACCCCAGTCAATCAACGCTTCGATGACGAGGTGGATTAACGGACCGAAGAGTCCAGGTCTGATGATCCTCGAGCATGAGCTGAGCGTTCAGTCGTCTCAGGTCTTTATCGATGCTTATCCCGCGATGGTCAACGCTGGATGGAGGTTGGAGAGCGCTGCACAACTGAATGGTAACTCGGCCTACCTGAACTCGAGGGACAGCAACTCGCCAGTGGAACGAGCTGAGGGAGTTCTCGCCGGTCAAACGTACTCTAGCTCGAGCACTCCATCCTCCACCGTCTCTCCCCCTTCCGACGCCACCGGCAGCACCAACAACCCTGGTTCCAACACGTCGCAATCTGGAAACAATGGATCGATACAGTCAACCATATCGAAACTTGCCGGCGCCCTTGGTGCTATATTCCTGACGGTCGTGTTCTACGCCTGGTGAATGTGGAAGTTCACCTACACGCGGCGCTATTGGCACTGCGCCGCACTACCTGACATTCTCTCTCGAACACTGGTCACCCCCCTCCCCTCTATCCCCTCGCTGCAGACTCGGATATACACATAGTTTCTATACCAGCGGACTGCTTGGACGTTTCTTTTTTTGGTCAGTATTGTGGTTCACGGTACCCTCTAGTATTCTTTCTCTTCCCCATACTACTACTATTAGCTATTCCCCATTCTTGTATCCATCTCCCTTTACGACACGGACATTATGACACGCCGATCCCATTGCATACCTAGCAGTACACTCTTTTCGGAAGATTTCACAAAACGGAACAATGTATTTTCTGTTTCTGATCGTTGGACATCTTGGAATTCTACAAGTAGATAGCATCCGTTCCTCGGCAGCTGCCGTAATACCATGGTCAGTCCTAGCCCTTTCCTGCTTTTTAACTTTGTCCTGGGGCAAGTGCGCAACGGCACAGTGTGGATGGTGAGATCAATCGAATTGGATGAAGAAGAACTTGTTACGTTTTCATCCGTTTGTCCTGGAACGTCTCAGGGGTGCGGAAACCGTTTTGATTCGTAATAAACCCGGCTGGTGTGCTGTGTGGCGGTTTCCCAACGGTGGGGGCGACTTGGCTGATAGCCGTGTGAGGCGGGCCGCCTTTACTACCAGTGTCACATATGTCGGCATCCTGTCTGTGATGGGATGCCGGGAGCCGTCTGGTCCCACAGCTAAAGAAAGGGGGATATTCAACCTCTCCCCGCCACTAACCAGAACCAGAACCCACATTTCGAGATTATGCTGTTTCATACCCTAACCCAAGTACACGAAAATAGCCCTGAATTCTGTGACTCTGTCATGCAGATAAGCAGTGGCGCTGCGTGTTTGAATGCCCAACGTCACCGTCTGGACGGTTGGCCGAGAACACCATCCCCGGACGCGAGGGTCGAACGTTATTCTGTACGTACACCATTGACGCGACGCATTGGGGAATTTTGCTCGGAGTTTGAGAGCCTTTTACCGTACGCCTCTCCCAAGCTAGCGAGGGCAGTGCGGTAGTAACTTACTTTTTTAGCGTGTCGCGTTTTTTTGTTTTTGTGTAAGTAAATTGAGATTGCCGCTCATTCAATGCATCAGCACAGGCCTTTAGTGCTGCAGAGCCTCGAGGGGTCGAGATACGCGTATCTGCCATGCGTGTGCACGAGAGAGAGAGAGAGAAAAAAAAGAGAGATCCGGGAGAACACGCGTTAATAAGACATTTCATACGCGCGTTTCCCAGGTGAACGCCGTTCAAGCTTCAAGATCGCGTCAGCCCGTTTTCGGGGTGTGTGTGGGGCGAGACAGGTGAACTCCTCGGAACTGTCTAACGGGGAAGACGTGAATCCTTCGACGCGGCGAACTGCTTGATTAAATAAAGAACCCTAAGCTTTTGCAACCTACTATCCCCGCTACCACCGCTCAAGCTCAAGCTAGGGAACCGTAGTACATGATATACTGTAACAATGGCTATTGAAATATTGAACGGCGAACGCCCCTCCCTCTCCCCGCCTATATAGCCGAGGTGGATCAATGTTATACACAACCGAGCCGGGGGAGTCAGGGCCCCAGGGGGGAAAAAAAATCCATAAGCGTGTTGATTCGAGCTCCCTTTAGCAAGCGGTACCCGACAAGCTAACCGGAAGAGTAAAACGACCGACGGGGCGGCGGCCCTGTCGCTCTGACGACTTGAAGGGAAGCCAGCGGGACCACATGGGTAGAAGGCGAGAAGAACTCCCCAAACGTGCAGGCGTCGTGTTGATTTTTGGTGAAGTGGCGGAGATGGTATGTGCACAGGTGGGTCGTGAGAGGTGATATTCGTGTAGAGATGCATATGCGAAGAAACAAGGCGAAACTAAGAAACACAACAACCAAGAACAAAGAGAACCCAGCAAACAGACAACAAACGAGAGTAACTGTGTGATAAACGTAAACGATGGACGGCTTCAGCATTATGAAAGGGTGGGGGGACCCAACATATTGAAACGAAGGGGGTGCCACGGGGTCACATATCGTCGACTGCCGAGGGTCGTTGCGCAATAGATGGTCCGATACAGGTAAATATAGGAGATGGTGATTCGCGGGGAGATCGCCAGGGGGTGTGGGAAGTACGAAATAACACGCACAGGAGGGGGTGTGTGAACAGAAAATAGGGGGGTCATGAACATCTAAAGACGAGACGGACAAGTCCTTCGCGTGGATGACGGCGATAAGTCAGGTGTTCCGTTACGCACTCGGACGCATCGTTGATAACAACCTTGAATCAGCGTGGGTTTACGTGTGTGAGATCTTGAGAAAGGGAAGACGCCGCCGGAGATAGCCTATAAGATGCTTGGCCATTTGAGTTTCAAGCCCTCCAGCCAACGCATGTACAGCAACTCCGCGATAGGAGACCTTCGTACGGGCTCGGCCTCCGCAACCAATGGATCCGACGTCGAGGGCAGTCCGCTGATCTCTTGTTCCTCTGTCACGACGAGTCCTTTTGAAGTCATCTCGCTCTTCCTGACGATACGCTTGTGCGGGAACAAGACTCGCGAGGTGTTGATACACTGCTTCACAGCATTGTTCCTACCGGAAGCGTTAGAAAATGGAAGGCGGGGGTGGATAATTCCATGATCGAGAAGAGAAGAGATAAGAGACGCACTCGTTGACGCCCGAAAGTATGTCGACAATCAAGTTGTATGCGAGCTCTGGATTCACGTCCTTGAGCTCCGTGAATCCGCGTGAGATCATGCTCAACGACTCTATCTCTCGAGCGTCCATATCGTCTCGTATCGTCTTGGAATTAAATGATACCGTCAGTAAGAATGAATGGATCGGGGATTCGAACCACGACTTACCCTTTCGCAGATCGGCAAGATGATATCATCCACGATCGATTGCCCAGCCTTCATAGATTCGCTCAGCGTTCTCTTGTGGGGAGACTTGGGTGTGACGGGAGAGGTTGGAGTAGAACCCGAATTACCGTCCCTCTGAGACCCAACGAATTCGTGCGACAACCGTAACGAGCCGACGGTATCCACCTTTTTCACAGGACGAATCGTATCCACTCCGCTTCCCAAATCTGCCTCCCTCAAAACCGTTCCCCGTCCGTCCTTCATGCTTCTTGTCGCATAGGATGATCTCCTAGACGATCGCACGGAACCCGTGTAAGCCGGAGGGGGCTCCTGAGATGGAGGGGTGGAGGGTCCGTCGGCACTATCTGCGCCCTCCGATGGCATCCCATCCACTGGTGGCACAGGGGCATCCTTCTCGTCAGAGGGGACCTTAATGACGACTGTCGAGTGAACCCCATCGGGCAGATACATTCCAAAATTCACCGGATCGCTGCCTCTCGTGGCACCGCCAGAGTCGAATGAGCCCTGCTGGGGCACGCCGTACATAGAATCATCGTCGTGGTCGGACGGGTCGAGTTCATGATGAGTTACGAGGTCCTTCTCCATGCTTCGGAAAGTCCCCATTGCCGCAGTGGACCTGACCGTGTCAAACATCCATTCACTTTGCATAGACCTTGTCGTATCCCAGTTCCGGACAGTGGCCTGGTACATTTGGGGCGGGCGCCCAGGTGCGCGTTGCCGGTGCCGCTCAATGAGCTCAGTGAGATAGGCGGTCTTCCGAGCCCCGCGGATAAATCGATGTTGGAGTAACTCCTTCGTGGTCGGACGCTATAAATAATATGATTAGATGAACTGTAATCAGGTTTGAAGTTATTAAATAACCCACATCTGAGGGTTCTTTGGTCAGACACAGTGATATGAACTCCTTGAAGAGCGGAGAGAAATCGCCCTCCAACACGGGTGGTTTGGCCTTGGGGATCAGGAAGAGGACGCGCATGGGGTGGTACTCAGCTAACGGAGGTTCTCCCTTGGCCATTTCGATGGCGGTGATACCCAGACTCCAAACATCCGCTTTTGCGTCGTACCCGGCCTGACGGATGACCTCTGGTGCCATCCAAAACGGAGTTCCAACGAATGTGTGTCTCAGAGTTGTCGTGAGTTGGGCAGCGACGCCGAAATCTGCAAGCTTGACTTTTCCGGAAGCGGACAAAAGAACGTTGGCGGCCTTGATATCACGATGAATGGTACCCTCGCTGTGGAGGTAGTCGAGACCGAGGAGCAATTCGCGACAGATGATAGCGATATGGGCTTCCGAAAAGATGCCAGCTTTGAGGAGATCGAGACAAGAACCGCCCTCGAGGAACTCCATGACGATCCACAACTTGTAGTCGACCACGAACGATCCATAGTAGCGCGTCACATATTCCGAATCACATTGCGCTAGGTTGGCGATTTCCTGCTGGATCTCGGAGATATCGTCATCGGAGTCCTCGAGATCTGCAACGGGCATCAGACCACGCGGGCGAAAGGTGGCGAGTTGAGCGATTACCTATTTGCTTGACTGCAACAATCTGTTTGGTCTCGTTGTGAATGGCCTTGTACACGGTGCCAAAACTGCCAGTGCCGAGCTTCTCTAGGAGCGTATATTGGCTGGCGGGGTTGTTGGTGGGTATTGGGTGCGGTTCTGATTGCCGTAGCTTCTTCTCCGGGCTGGAAGTTTCGGGGGATGAGCGGATGTCTGCGGATTTCTGCTGGGAACCAGAAGGTTTGTTAGAAGGCGGGGAGCGTTTCAAGCGGTTGGGAGAGGGCATGATCAGAGTGGAGAGGAAGAGAAGGGAGCCGGGAAGAATTCATGACCGGCAGCATATCATCTAGTCTACTCGGAAGGGGCGCCCCTTCACGTGCGAGTGGGTTGTTCATATCATGACCGACGTCAACGGCAGCACCGGGGGTTCCTATCGACAATACAGAACCTATCGACTCACCATGGCTCCTCGACCGTCGGGAAATAAGCTCGAGTTATCGCCTGGGGAGGTTGCGCTGTCTCGCGGAGCTACTGGCGCCGGAGCGGGCACGAGGCTTGAGTGGGTTGTATTAAGGATGCTGAGAAACCGGAACCGGGGCGACCAGATTCAGAGGTTTGCAGTCGGAGCGACCTCGATACTGGGATCCTCGGAATCGTAAGACGAGCAGTAGCTTGTGGTTCTGGGACGGGGCGACGGGCGAACGAAGACCGCGTGGGGCGGGGGCGGTGTCGGTTTGTATTTGTCCTGACTGCGGTATGCGCCGCCGACGCTTCGACTCTCGAAAGTTGCTGAACGAAGGATTGTAGGTGTGGTCTGGGGAGACCGATGAGTGCGTTCCGGATCCTCTAAGCGCGTCATGCCACTTCGCCCGAGACGTCACTGCCACAAGAACCGACTCGGTTATTCCCCGGCTAGCCCTACTGGCCCGACAACAGACAGCGATTTAGCTACGAGCTCGTCGAACACGACCAACGATCCACCAAAAATATCCAGCGAACTGTGTGGTCCCCTTCGCTCAGAACACGGGGCGAGGAGCATAGAATGGAGAGAGATAGCCTCACCTTCCATACGTGAGATCAACACGGCCATCCGACAGTCGATCGACGAGATCCAGGTCAGATATATCTACGGATAACGGGTCGGTCAGCCGTACCGCCCATCCCCAGAGGACCAATCATAGCTGGCCTTTTGCGCCTCCGGCATATGTCGTCGGCAGCTCAACCCATTCCCCCAACCCTGTCTCGGATTTAAGCACAAAAGATCCGCAGCGCAGAAGCAGGATCGACGCACTGGTCACTAGATCCCCGTCGATTCCTTGGCACAGTCCTTCCACGTCCGCAGCATGAACCAAAAATTCGCTGCAGTATTTCGAGAGGAGGTCCAGGGATTCTGCGGTAAAAATATTCCTCAACGTGCAATTCGTGGTCGGTCACCACTTGTCCCACCTCGCGAAACCTCCATGTCTGTGATATCCTGCCATTTGTTCATCGCGACGAACCACTTGTCTCCCCTCTTCCTGCAGCTGCGGAAGAATAAAGACCTACAAGTCGCAAATAAAACCTCCATTACACGCACCTAACATCAACTACCAACCGGTCCTTTCCCACAACAGACGAGACCTTTTGCAACCTCTCCAACGAAAACTTGGCGTCAGGGAACAAGTAAGAGGTCACGATAACCTGTCCATCAATTCCCGAGGCGAACTCGGTCGAGCTACAATGAGCTAGCGAATCCAAGTCCCATACCTTGGAAGCACCTGCGTCCAACCACTCTCGCGCATTCTCTTCAGTGATACCACCACCAACCTGGAGTCCCCCTGGCCAGGCATCGAGAGCGTCTCTCGCCGCTTCGTCGTTACCCTTTCCTAATTTTATTACGTGCCCACCTTCTAATCCGTGTTTTTGGTACAATTGAGCATAGTAAGCAGGAGATTCGCTATTCAGCAGTCGTCAAACCGCTGGAGGGTGGATTGGGCTGGAACAGGAAATATACCTCGCCACGAAGTTCGTTTTCAGTTTATTTGGATCATCGTCTGACAGAGTACCTCCGACGATTTGTTTGACCTGTCCGTTGTGTAGGTCGATACAGGGACGGAACTTGCTCCTCCTTCCCGCGTTCATAGCAGTGATAAGATCGGCTGGTCCAACGTGACTCGATCATTCGCACTTTCGCAACCTCAGGCCGGCATGAGGGCTAGTGTGACATATATTATAGGTGTTACTTGTTAGGGATACAATTCGTTATAGTTATGTGTGTGCAATTTCAAAGATGCAAGAAAGAAGAGCTGGAGTCGTCAAACGTCGTCAGGATATATGAGAAGGAAAACAAGACTATACTTTGAGAGAGCTGATAAAAATGCAATCGAAAGCGTAAGGAAAAAGGACAACGAAGCATGGATGGAAAACATCAAGCAGAGAACCTGTATATGCACATCAAAAAGGTTTCGTAGGAAAAAACCGGAGAATATTCCACGCACTTTTTGTTGATCTGGTACAACAAAGATTCCAAATGGAACTTAACCTGGTCGTTGAACAGCGAAACCGACGCCCGATCCTGATACTGGGCTTGCAACAAATCCTCCATCTTCACGTCAGCCTGAGCGATCCTGTTACTGATCCCCATGGCATTATTCCGGACCTCAATGTTGAAAACCCCGACAGAGTTGGAGGAGAGGATGACCTCCATCTTGTCAAATTGCACTGGGGAGTATTTGTCGATGGAAATAAGGATACCCTTGTCGTACCAAGCCTTCGCACTGTAGATGAAGGAGCCGAACTGAGGAACCTTGCCTGCGCGTTGGAGGTCCCGAAGGTGGTTCGATTGTTTAGTAAAGGGAAGCGTGAACCGTTTCCTGCGAAAAATACGATTGAGAACAAGGGTTCCATATCCAGACATACAAGACACTCACTTCTGGTTTCCTCGTTGCATGGTGTTCATGGCGCCGTCGACGAAGGCATTGTAACTCTCAATCTTCTCCTCGAAGAACTTCTTTCTCTCCGACAACTGTTTCAGTGCTCCCTTCATGTACTCCTTCTCCTGCTGACGGTCGAGTCGTTTGCGGTGCTTGCTGCGTACATCACTGGCAATGGCGTTGAGGATCCCTTGGTAGCCATCGTCTCGGATGATCTTTCCTTGTTTCTCTAACTCAAGCAGATAGAAAATGGCATGGGCCTTCACTTCCCGGAAAGTCATTCTACACGGGACGGGTGAATAACGTTCAAAGAGTGAATTTGTTGGCATGGACCCACGATCTAATGTCCTCCAGTCTGTAAGCCGCATCAGCTGCAGTTGTAGATGGCATGCGGCGATTCTGCCGGTACTGCTCGATCTCCATCTCTTCCAGAATCGAGTCCCACGCGATCTCGTGCTCTTCGGTGACTGCTTGCATCAGCGACTCGACTAGGTCCTTTGATGGTTGAACACGAAGAATGGCCAATACCGCCCGCTTGGCTTGAACCCACAGTGCCTTCTCATCTGCATGGGGGTCTCGAACGTTGGCAAACCGATTGGTGAGTTCAAGAGTGATGGGGTGGTCTCGAGCATCAGTCAGCTCATTGTTGCCAACGGTGGGCACGCCGTTCAGCTCGCCAAGGATGGTTCGAAGGGGGTCGTCACGTTCGGGAGCCTGCCACAGGTCAGCAACAGGCGTGTCACACCCGATTGACGAATACTCACCAAATAATCCAGATTCTCTGAAAGTACCCTGTGGACTGAATAGACCTCGTTTGGCGAAATTTCGATAGGCTTAGGCTGGACAGTAGCATCCAGGAACTCGTGAGCGTGGTACTGCGTCTCGACCTCCGGAACATTGGCAACTATGAAGCGGAAATACACATACAGCTAAGGACCCAATGGTTGCAGTGAGAGACGTGTACTCACCCTCGATGAGCCAAGTCGACACCTGGCCGATAGCATTGTTCGCAAAGTCATTCACAGGTAGGAAACAAGGGTTGTCATCGCCGAACTCCATGCCACTGCATACTTGGGTTAGTACTCGAGAGATTTGGGCTAAGTTCCTCCTAGACTCGACATCAATGGTAGAGGAAACGATGTCAAATGTTTCCGGAGTGCTGGAGGTAGTTCACAGTAATTGCAAATACCCAAATAGTGGAGGCTTACATGATGGCGGGGTTGATAGACCTGTAGTAGATCAATCTACCGAGGCACGACGCGTACTCCTCTTGGGTGGCGTCGGGGAACTTCTCCCTGAGTGCAGCGAGAGTTTCACGAGCGAGATACCTCATCCCATATGGAACTTTGTTCGTCGAGTTGACAATCGCAGTCACAAAACTTTCGCTCCACCATTGTAATAATTGGAGGTCTGCGTCGACGTTGGTTCCTTAGTCACTGAGGAACACAAGAATAAAAAAGACAAACGCACGCCTGATGTACTCTGCACGAGTCTCCGGATCATTCAATGCCTGGTAGAAAGGTAGATCCTTGTCCGGTCGATGGACGCCAGTCCGCATCTCTTCGGTACAAGCTCGGGTACGGTAGATCTTAGAGCGGCTGTGTCACTAACGGAATCCACAGAAGTGACAGTTGACGAAGACGTACGATGGAGGGGTCTACTTCCAAGTCGAGGTCATCGGCCTCTACAACCTCCAAGATCAACTTCTTCAGTGCTTCTCGAATGTAGAACGACTGCTTGGGTCGGATGTACTGCACTGCAACGTTGATGTACATAGGATGACTCTGACGAACATCTGCCAGAGTATCTGCGGCTTGGATTTCCTGGATGACCGAATGCTGGAAATCCGAGCTTCAGTATCAGAGTCTCTGTTATTATAAATGGAGCTTGCCTGGAACATTTTCAAAAGGAGGTAATCCTCCCTCCTGGCCTGTCCATACCCATACAGCGTCAGAGTGACGTGTTCGATCAACCTGCGAGTCTTCTCGTCGACGTCGCGTCCGGAAACTCTCAAGAACAGCTTGGCGAGGTACTCCCCACGGGTCTGAAGCAAGTGAAACAATTGTTGGTACAGGTCTAACTTCCGTTTCGCCGAATGATCCAGAGTACTTGGGCCGGCAAATGGGTCACCGTGGGCAGCGAGGATGGAAGTTCGAGCGGAATTGATGGTTGGGGCGTCGCTACGACCGAGCCTACGCTTGACACGGGCGAGCTCTTCGAATGTCTTCGCGTTGTTTACCATGAGAGCGATCTTCGTGTCCAACTCGTTCACGCTGTTCTCCAAGGTCTGAACCTCGCGGATCTGTTGAACGACTTTCTTGCGGAGACTCTCAACAGTCAATTCCTCCTGGAAATCGGCCTCGGAATCGTCGAGGAGATGCACAAAGTTTTTGATTGTTCCAACGCTGACGTTTGTTCCAAGGGTGAGCTGGCGGTACTGCTCCCTCGTCTCCTTCGCACGGACGAGAGCCTGAACGTGGATGACTTGCTTGAGGTTCTCTCGGTAGTACCTAGCTTTCGCTTGGAACTTCCCGCGCTGGACGGCACCCCGAAGCAGAGCCTGAAGGAGGATAGCGACATCTTCACTTGCCCACAGGTGATCTCTCCACGCATAGTAATCCTGACGAACAAGGGCACCTCGGCAGACGGCTTGGAACCCGACTACATCAGGTTCAACAAACTCGAGTTTCTTTCCGGTCTCCCGGTGTTTGGCTCTGGACAGGGCGGCTCGGGCACGAGCCTGGAAACTGTTGACGGACGAAACTATCTTGACTTCCGAGAGTGCCTTGGCCATCACCTGGTGTCTCTGCCTTGCCAGATTTGCGCGGGCACGGGTCTGGACGCTGATAATAGCGGCAGTTGCTTTACGAAGGTTCCGGATGAGGACGAGCAGGCGCTTGCGAGCGAGATACGTCCTGGCAGCAGCCTGGATCCGAACGATGATGTCTGAAATATCGTCGAGTTTCGCCAGTTGCTTGCCAATCATACGTCGTTCGAGAACACCCCTTGCTTGAGCCTGAAGACCAACGACCTGGGGAATGATGCGCTGTAAGAGGGATTTGTGCCTTTGGATCCTGCGACGGGCCAACACCCCGCGACAAGCGGCTTGGATATTGATGATAGAGTTCATAACAATCCTCTGACTGAACGATTTGGCGACCTGCTGGTGAGACTTCCTGACGACCCGGGCGCGGGCGATAGACTGAAGCTTGACAAAGGCGGCACTACTACGCTGAAGTGCTCCCTTAAACAGCCGGAATCGTCGCCTCTGGATGACACCCCTCCCTTGGGCTTGAATCTTCACGGCGATATTGGAAATGCTCCGAATGCGTCTCAGTCTTTGGTAAAAAGTCCTGCGAGCGAGAACTGCTCGTGCGGCAGCCTGGATTGCGGTTACGCGTGGCGTGACATCCGTATGTTGTTGCCTTGCTTGTTGTAGATCCCTCCGAACCAGAAAACCTCTGCATTGTGCCTGGATCTTGCGACAATAACGTTCAGCGAGACGAAGCCGAGCTTGGAGGGTGGCTTGGGCCTTGCGAGCCAGGAAGGCGCGTGCCATAGTTTGTAGGCCGACGATAGATTCTTCATTCTCTAGGAGCAGACGATCTCGGCCTGCGAGTGTCTATTAGCGAGCTGCGGAGAGAGCACTGCAAGGAAATCCCTTACGCTCGTCCTCAGTTTCAGGCTCTTCCTCTGGTTCTTCGTTGATCTCTTTCGCAAGCTCTCGACCGACGTTGCTGAAATTAGGCATAGGAACCCCGGCGTCCTTCAAACCCTTCTGGGTTTTCTGAAGTTGATCATCCGAGAATTGGAGCTGACCCAACAGGTTACCGATGCGTTCGGCCATACCACGACGAGCGAGCAGGTGACTTTGCAGAAATGAGTGAATATATCGCATAAGTACATAGCATTACTGACCTTAGAGCATGGATACAGTATATGACCTTGGGGAAATTCTTCTTTTCATAGAGATCAGTCAATTCAAAGATGAAGCACTGGAAATCATCAGGGGTGGAATTCGGGTGAGAAGGGGAGTATTACCTCGGGCAGCCTAACGTCATAACGAACGAAATCGAAGAAATAGTTGATGTTGTCAGAATGCCTGAAATCCAGTTTCCGCGCCTGGGAGCATGTACTCAGTAAACATGAAACGGGAAAAAAAAGGTGTTCAAACCTCGTAGATTCGCCGAGCACCTGCTTCGCCCTTAAACTTCCTCACAAGTTTGGCAAGAACGATGCCGTTCCTCAACTCCTCCTCCATCTCCACAACGCCGAAACCAAGTTCCTGATCCAGACAGCCTTCTATCCATTGCTGAGCCTCACCAACATGACACAGGTACTCATATGCCTGGATAAGATGTCGTTGAGTGTCTGCCCACAAACCTCTCGTCAATCTTGAGGATGGAAGTGGGGTAGCTGCAGCTGCAGCGGGGGTCTTTCGAGAGAGTTTTAACCGCCCGGGAATCCCAGCAACGTCGGGGGTAGGATTTAGGACAGCACTGGGAATGATTATGTCTTGTTTTGTAGGAGACGTAGGAACTGCGGGAAGGGCGCCGGGCCCTCCCCATACACCCTGCCGCCTCCTTTCACGAGCTTCTTGGCGTCTATGTCGTTCCTCGTCCAGATAAGAGAATGCATCGAGCGTAGATGTAGAGGATCGCTTATCGAAAGACGGGCGCTCCGGTGAGGTAGGTGGTAAATGAGACACCCCGACTTTAGAAGGTGACGGCCGCTGTGGTGAGGAAGGTGGCAAATATGGCTCTCTAACTCGAGAAGGTGATGGCCACTCTGGTGAGGAAGGTGGTAGATGAGGCACCCTGACTTTAGAAGGTGACGGCCGCTCTGGCGAGGAAGGTGGCAAATATGGCTCTCTAACTCGAGAAGATGACGGCCGCTCTGGCGAGGAAGGTGGCAAATGTGGCTCTCTGACTCGAGAAGGTGACGGCCGCTCCGGTGAGGAAGGCGGCAAATATGACTCCTTGACTCGAGAAGGAAACAGGCGTTCTGGAACTGGGGATGGGAGAGGTTTCTTCGGTTCATCAGCCACCCAGTCGTCATTCGCGTCCCCGCTGGCAATACGAGGTAGATGCCGACCCAACCTTCGGCCAGTCGTGAGGGTTTCGCCGTAGGACCCTTTCTTGTTTGCCATGTAGGAGCTCCGGTAAACACGGGGTGACATCGCCGACGGAGCCGGTGATTCCGATGGGGGTTGCGAAGACGGTTGAAAAGTAGGTTCGATTGAGGATAAGGGAGGCGTACTAACGACGGAGGGTTTCTCTGGTGAGACAGACCTCGCCGAACGGTTGTAAGACCGCAATGGTCGGTTTCCGGGACCCTCAAGTGGGGAGGGCGTGCCGTTTTCGACGATCGAACTGAAATCAGATATAGAGGTGTGCCTTGCTCTCAAAGGTGCAGATTTAGTAAGGCTATGCGTTGAAGGGTGTGAAGAGGAGTTCGACGAATTTGGCTCGGATAATTTGGAAAAGGTGTCCCGGGCGTTCTGGAAGGTGCTCTCCAATGTGTTAGACCGTTGTGTACGCGGAAACTGCCGACTGGTGGAACTTGGTTCCGAATTGGCGGTCACATTGTTGAACTTTTCGACGATAGAGGCGGGGCTTGGGTTGGAATTCGGTAGTCGGATACGATTGACGGTACCAGAGGATAAACCTGACAGCGATGGGGGATCAGGAGAGACCACACTGATACCGGTCGTGTTCGGGGAGAGGGGGGATGCGATTATGGTAGCAGGTAGCGTATGTCGTTTTGAGCTCGAAGGAGTGAATGTGGATGGCTGATCTTCTTGTGGGGATCTAAAGGAGGGTTGGTCCGTTGGCCTGGGGGTTTCGGGACCACTATCGTAAAAGGATCTCTTTGTTGGAGTGTAGACAGTATCGTCCGTCGCGTTGGATGGGTTGTATTTGCCCTCGAGGATGGCCTCTGTCTTCGCCCGTTCCTCCATCCTTCCTCGTGCAAGGTCCAGGCTAGTTCCAGCGCGATGTGAGGGCGTCCATCGCCTCGTCGCGGTATGCGTGCCCGACGACCCTGTGCTGGTCGGAGATTGAAAAGCTCTGCTGGATGCAGAACTGGACCTAGAAAGGGTGGAAGTCGTACTCCGTTGGGACGATGTCCGTTCAAGCAGCCTGGTCTGATAAGCGAACGTTGCGGTGTTCGAGACTGGTCGCTGGCCATTGGAAGGGACGGAGTTTGCACGATCCATAACGCTCGTGGTCGTGACGGGTGGTGGGCGGGGGGTCGATTTGCCTCAGCTGCAGTTCTTCCTCTTGTCGTTCTGGAAAGAGGTGGAAGACACCAGCCTTCCATATCCGGCAAGAAACTCCCATCCGCCTCTCCACGATGGATTCACTCGACTCGCTCGTCCTCTCCATCGTTCCGCAGGCGAGGACAGATAACGAGCTGAGGAGAGAGTTGATTGCGACCTGCAGGGATATCCTCACAAGGTCAGTAAAAGAACCAATGGCTCACCGGTGACCGCTGAGCTGTGAATGTCCGTTCTCCACTACAGTCACATAGGCAAATCGAGAGAGCTTGACACTGGCCAGCTGTCGGATAACATAAAGAAACACCGTCAGTCGTACACGCGTTGCTGAGAATGTCTGGGTGTTGGTGCTGACATCTACGTATCGCTCAAAGTCAACCAGTTGAACCCATCAGGAACATCTGCCCTTCGTTTCACAAATCTCCTCTCGCGTCTACTCGACCAAGTGCGCCCGAGACCGTGCCCTTGCACTATGATTTCGTATTGACGACAAGCTAGCCGGCTGTAACAAGGAAGAACGCCTCACTACAGTTCCTACATGCACTGGCCTCGTCAAGTTCACGATCAATAACGAATGGGACAAACTACCTCCCAGCACTCGTCCCTCCGCCAACCTTGGCTGTAGTACCTAACCCGGCGAAGCCCACCCCAGAAGTTTCGACTGTAGTGCGGCCGCGGAAGGGGCGATCTATCGCGGACAAGCTCAAAGAATTCCGTGCTGTTCAAGGTGCGGAACTCCCCATCAAAGATGTATCGCATGCTGATGCCCGCCTAGGTGTACCAGTCCTTCCTGAGCATCTGCTTCTTCGGGATACCCTATACCTTTTGCAGGGAATCTCGGGGAAATATGTACAATTTTCCCGCGAATCGGAGGACAAGAATTCAGTTATATTTGTGGGCGATCCTGTAAGTTGCTATTCTGTGCGGACGCACCCTGCCTCATTCGTTCAGAGATACCGCATTGCAGAACCAACGAAGGCCCTGATTCATCAACTGGCCGAAGTCGGCCACCTCTATACCCGTGTTGATGCCTTCGTTCGGGAGAAAGAAGGGAAATCCGGCGTAGGCATGATTGAACAGAGCTTATGCCATCACCTCCAAACTCAGTTGACCGAGTATTATCGCCTCATCGCCATCCTCGAATCCCAGATGGGTGTACTAGACAAGACCGACGATTCACTAAAACCACCTGATTCTACTCAAACGAACGATCGTTCTGAGGAGGAGACAGGCTTGACTTTAAAGAGGCTGGATGTTTGGATTAATGATTGGAGGCTGAGGATGCGGATGATGAGTGTTTGTGTGGAGGGAGCCAAAGGTATTGCCACCCGTTGTATCAGGGGTCATGAGATTCACGGGCCTCCCGTAGACGCATATGGCGGCGCTTTGGTTAGCATCATTCACAGCTACACCGATAACGGTGACCCCTTCGTGCGCAAGTTCACAGATCAGCTTTTGGAAGAAGTATGCAGGCAGTTTATTTTGAACAAAACGCACATCCCTGACTGAAAAAAACCAGGTTTCGAAACCGTTTTTCACGATTCTCCAAAAATGGATCTTCTCCGGCGAGTTGTATGATCCCTGCGACGAATTTTTCGTAGCTATGGACTCGGAACTGGCACATTACCAGTACATCCACCCCAAAGCTATAAGCGGTCAAACCTCGACAGACGTTGGCTTTCCAAGCATCCTAGGAGATCTGGATGAGGGATCCTCAGAGGGCGACCCGAGATCCAGGCTATGGGAAGCGAAGTACCAATTTCGAAAAGAAATGCTGCCATCATTCCTCGGCGAAGCATTTGGCAGAAAGGTTAGTAGACTTTTTTTTGTCCATTCCCGACGCCAGTAATGGATAAACCGTAGATTTTCTCGACTGGGAAAAGCTTGAACTTCATCAAATACAGCTGTGGGGACTCTGATTGGGTTATCACACGTCAAAGGTTAAACACCACGAAAGGCGGTATGGCCCCGTCCACTAGGCGTTCATTCTTGCAGCTTACTTGGTCGTGCATCTTATAGACCTCAAATACAGTGATATTCTTGGGTTAGAGAAATCCATCGACGCAGCTTATGAGATCGCAAGCCAAAGACTCTTTGACGTCTTCTTTGATAAATTCAAGCTACTTGACCACCTCTTGGCGTTGAAACACTATTTCCTCCTGGGATACGGGGATTTCGCGGATACCCTCATGGATGCTCTCGCGTGGGTCTCCTTCTACTTCCTGCAACCATGTGCTGAGAAGGACTTCCGCAGACCCAACTTATCCCGCCCAGCGAATACCATCTTCCGGCACAATCTCACCGCTACACTTGAAACTGCGGTACGATCCTCGAACGCCCAAAGGGACCCTACAGATGTATTGCGTCGACTCGACGTGCGCATGACGGAATACTCCCATGGGGAAATCGGGTGGGATGTCTTCACACTTGAATATAAAGTGGAGTCCCCTGTAAATACGGTCCTGGATGCGGATTCGATGATGGACTACCTCAAAATCTTTAACCACCTTTGGAAAATGAAGAGGATCGAGTCTACATTAAGTGTAGCGTGGATGAAGACCGCAGGGGGCTCGAGGACGTTCCTGCGACTACCAGGTGGGAGCCCTCCTTTAATCTGGGTACGGGCTTATCGCGCTAAAATTTTGTACTAATTGCAGATCTGAACTTCCAATGGCACAAGATCCGCGTCGTCATGGCAGAAATGATTCATTTTGTTCGCCAAACCCAAGCGTACTGTCAAGTGGAGGTCATCGAATGTTCATGGGAGGTCCTCTACCAGTTTATTCAGCAGAAGAAAGGGGACCTCGACTCCCTCATTGATGCCCATCGTTCGTACCTGGACCGGATTGTCAAGAAGGTCCTGCTGCTTAGTCACAAAGCGGGTCGAGAGGTGAGCCCGAGGGTGTTTGCGGTGACGCTTTCTGACACCCCACCCAGGAGAACTTGCTCAATCAAATGAGGGAGTTGTTCATAATCATCCTGCAGTTCCGAGAGTCTACAGTTCGTTCGATCTTTTTCTTCGGCAGGTTTAGCCTGAATGGTTTGGCTGCAGGATAATTTCTATAACCATTGCCTATCGGAATCTGCCCGTCGCGATGCCGAACGTGATGTAGATAGGGTGAGTATTTCGCAATAGTGCTCGGGAAGAGAACAAACGCGCTGACGTGGGGATCACAGGGCGTCGTCACCGCGAGTGATCCAGATCCTCATGTTCAGGAAAACATCAACCAAACTCTCCGCATGATCCAAGAGTACAGTACGGCCTTTTCGGAGAAGACTCAAGCCCTCGTGCATGGGCTACAAGGTCATCAAGACCTTGATTGCCGTTTCCTTGGAACTATGCTCTCTTTCTCAGATTTCTACAAGACGAAGAAGGATCTCGTCAAAGCTCAGTGAATTCATATCTTGGTCGCGCTGCATGGTAAGCGGGTAATACAACAGATTATGGTAGGTGTACACTCTAATATGTAACAATATCGTATATCATAAAACGCCAGTTTCGTGCTTCAGCGATCCTCAAACTTTCGGTTCCTTGTACAATCTCAAAAGCAGGGAACTACAGACCACCGAGACCGAGGAAAGTGCCATCGCGAGCGAGGCCCACACTGGGTCGAGGCGGGCGTTCCCGATGGGGTATATCACCCCAGCAGCGATGGGCACCGCGATGATGTTGTAAATGGCTGCCCAGAACTGCCGAACGGGGGGGTTAATCGATCAGTTGGAACTTGTGCGAACTGAGCGGTGCTTACAAAGTTGATCTTGACCCGATTGAATACCTTCCTCGATAGCTTCGTCAGAGTCAGGAGCCCTTTCAAATTAGATGACACGAGAATGAAAGATGCGCTCGAAAGTGCAACGTCACTCCCGGAACCGATAGCAACTCCAACATCTGCAGCAGAGAGCGCCTAGATAGTTGTTCAGGTCACTACCCAGCGCAGCGAAAATGGAATCGAACTTACCGCAGCATCGTTTATTCCATCTCCAGTCATTGCGACGATCGCTCTCTTATTTAACCCTCTCCCAAAGATCCTGCTGAAGCCAGATTCTGGCCGCTTGGTCCCGACCTGTTGTAACCACTGAATCTTCTGCGCCTTCTCATGGGGAAGCACACCGGCGATGACGTTCGTTACGGGGATTCCAACTTGCTCCGCAACAACCTTTGCGGTCTTTTCGTTATCCCCAGAGAGCATCCACGTCTGGATGCCATCGGCCCGGAGACCGGCGATGACGGCCTTAGCCTCCGGTCGGATAGCGTCCGCAACGGCAAAAGCAACAGCTGTGGTATATGAAGCTGATTCTCCATCCTTGATGGCGAGGATGGCGATGCTGTTGCCCTGGGATTGGCAGGAGTCGATGAAAGCCTCGAGTCGAGGGTCGATAGTGGCCTGGTGCATTTCCATCCAAGCAGCGTTTCCAATGATCGCCTCTGTGGAAGAGAAGGGGAAGAGAGCCTTCAAACCACGTCCGGGAGTCTCCTCGATATCGTTCGCTTCTTCGGAGTTGGCCCCATGCTCTTCACAGTACTGGCGGATCGCGAGAGCAATGGGATGAGAGGTCGCCATCTCGATCGACAAAGCCATGTTCAGCAACCTCTTCCGCTCCAATGAGACCGTCGAGCTGAACTCGGCTCCAACAACCTTGGGCTGACCACCTTCGGTGATCGTGCCGGTCTTGTCAAAGACGACAATGTCAACCTGAGCACATTCCTGGAATGCCTCACCACCGCCCCGGACAAGGATACCAAATTTAGCCGCGAGACCTGAACCGACGAGCAGTGCCGTGGGAGCAGCAAGACCGATCCCGCAGGGGCAAGCGACAACGAACACCGCGATAGAGAACTGCAGAGACCAGACAGCTGGTGATAATGTGAGAAACCTACAAAGGTTCGTCAAGGAGATGGGAACTTACTCCAACCGCCGATATGGATGTCAAGGTAGCTTTCAGGCAGAGCTCCACTCAAACCAAGGCTAAGCCAGACTACCCATGTGAGAATTGCGAGAAGGGTAATGACGGGTACGAAGTATCCGGTGATAAGGTCGGCTACTCGTTCGATCGGCGCGCGGCGGGTCTGGCCTTCACGGACAACTTCAACAATTTTGTCGAGCCTGAGCGGAGGCGGTATCACCGGTAAGCCATAGTTCGCGAGGTTACACGAGCTACTCACATGTTCTGTCCATCAAGGCTGGAAACCTTGATCTCAGCGGCGCGTCCTTGGTTAATCGTTCCGAGGAACACCTCGTCTCCGGGACTCTTCTTGATCAGCTTGGATTCTCCGGTCAGCGAGCTTTCGTCGAAGAAGGTTTCCCCAAACGCGACGACTCCATCTGCCGGAGGAGAGGACCCCTTATGCACGAGCACTGTGTCTCCGATCTCCAGGATTGATGCGTCGATCTCGGTGACCTCCATTCCGACCCCTGCAAAATTTTCGGCAGATCCCGGATTTCCCTTTTCCAGGTCGCTGGTCGATTCTGTGACCGAGGTCTCCGCCAATTTCGTGGATATAGACCTTGGGGCAACGAGGAGGGCATTGGCTGGCCGAAGTTTCCCCAGACTGGAAACTGCATCCGCAGTGCGACTCTTGCTGTACGCCTCCAGATACCGGCCTTGACAAAAGTCAACAGAGAGCAAATATAGAGTGTCTTTGCTTACCGGCTAGCAGGAACATTGTCAAAAAGACAACAGTGTCGAAATAGTTGGTGGGGTTCTCTTCATCTCCCATCATCGGCTCTTGTGTGGCCGTCAGCGCGAGAAGCACAATCGAAGCGAAGTAAGCCACGGATACACCAGCCGACACCTATGGAATGGATGCCATGTTAGTCAAAAAGGTACCGCGATCCACGCTATGTTAAATGCTGACCAAAAGGTTCATGCTACCAAAGCGGACGAAGCGTTTCCAGACAGGCGTCTTGCTTCCCTTCCTCCACAGGGCTCGAATCTCCTTGACACTCCTCCTATGGAAGGTGCCAGCGCTGTAGAACATAACCGGCGTGGACATGATGAAGAGGGCCCACTCGGCTCGTGACACACGCCCAGCCCACATAGGTGCCATCAGGTACATCCTTGTGGAATCATGACGAGAGACAAGTGTCATATAAACGATGCCAATAATAAAGGTTGGGATCGCGACAACGAACGAAAATGCGAGCCGGTAGAGAAGGCTCCGACGTTCGCGAAGCTGCATGTAGCGAGCACGTTCCTCGAGCGTCGGTGGGTGGTAGACAGACACATTGAATGGGGGAGAGTTTGCGTTTGCGATGGCAGAGATGATTGTCCTGATCGTGAACACAGAAGGTTCGGGAGTGTAAGAGATTTGGACGATCGGGTCCGTGTGAGTGGTTATCGGTTTTATGACTGTAACCTTGGCCTTGAGGTGTTCCAGTGCGTTCATGACCTTGGAAGGGCAATGCCTAAGAGTCATCAGAGATGATTCGAAGCGAAGTTGGCGGGGATTCCTTACTGGCAATACATCCCGTCGACCTTCAAGGAGATAGTTCGGGTGATGGTCTCTTGGGTCGGTACCTTGACCAACGGTTCCGTCTTGACTACCTCGGCATCGAATCCGGCATCTTCAATAGTTTCAATCACGGTGGGGGTCAACTTCTGCGACTCCACAACGACCCGAGCGGAGTGACCCATGAGATCGACCACAACATCAGAGGCTCCATCCACCTCGGATAATAGACGGGTGAGAGTGTTGGAACAGGCCGCGCACGTCATCCCTCCAACTGAGAGGGATAGAGTGACGGGACCTTGTCCTTCGGCAGGGGACTCTGAAATTTCTGTGATCTTCTCTGCGGCTGGTAAGTGAGTGATGACAGGGACAGGTGCCTCGCCAGACTGGCAGAGTGAACACTGTGCGATGTGGTTGCCCCGCTTTGTGGGGAAGAGACTTGAGATGCTTTGGGAGAAGTTTTCCCCCTGGGGTGCCGCCAGTGAGTCCTGGGAAACGGGGGACTCGACGTCGAATCCTGCGGTTTCAATGGCTCGCTCGATGGTCTCTCGGCTTAACTTGGGGTCATGTCGGACTCTGACAGATTGGAGGACGATGGAGACGTCGACGGAGCGGGGTGGTGGAGTCAGGGTAGACAGCACATTCTCGATGGTTTGGACGCAGCTGAGAAGGGGTCGTGTCAGCACGTTCGACGGAGGGGATGGGAGAGTCGGACCTACCTCGCACAGTGAAGGTTGGAGATGAAGATGGTGGTCTCCACCGTCGGTTTGGAGAGACCTGCGCCCATAACGGTACCTGGAGGACCGGTTCTCGATATCATGGACGCTGGGTTATATAGAGAGTTCTGGGGTGGTCAGGATGGCGTTACTACCGCTATGAATAGCGGGGGTTGGGAGGTCAAGCGGAGAAACCGAGTAGAGAAAATTTCGAATCGCAAGAATCTGAATCATTTTTTTCCTTTTATCTGGCCGAGGGATCCGTTGCAACGGGTGGAGGGATACTTAGTAAGCGCATGGCCCAAAACTGCCACAATGGCTGACATCAGGCCAGGGATTTGAAATGTGATCGTGATTATTCTATTGGACGCAAAACTCGCTCATTGGCCAAGCAATATTCGCACAAATCGCGCGTCCCGATTTGGCAAGTGGGCGTCTGACGTAATTCCGGAGCTCGCAGATCTCTACTACTGATATCTACCAGCGTGGGGCCTGCGGTCGCTGATATGGTTTGCGACACTTTTCGGTTGCTATGGCCGCCTGAAAAACAACTCAGCCGACATATGAACTGGCCACCTAAGGAGACAAGAAGGAAAGTTCTGGACGAGCGTGTAACCGCAGATCTGCGACACTTGCCAGTAACTTGAAGTTCGTTGCTGCGCTACTCAAATGCTATCCGTTTACGTTTTATAGCCGAAACGAGTTGTTCGAATGCATATGTATAGACTTTGCACATGGGTCATCAAGTGGGTTAACCTTGTGAAGGATAGCTTGCGCCGTATGTGAGAGCGGAACTAAATACACAATGGATGTCGATGGTCCAGAACGCTCCGATGGGCCTCCGCACTCTATTTGAGGCACGGAAATTTCGAGGGGCCGTCACTGGGTGACTGTTCATAAGACTATAGATCTCTCTAAATGTCGTAGAAGGGTGCCACTAGCCGAGATTCACGCTGCCCACACGACGGATGGGGTCCTGACAGCTCCCTTACAATTCCTTCGATAATCATCTACGTGGACTCACGTGCACACAGTGCAGCCTTGCTATACAATTAAACGATTTCGACTGTTTTCTCATAAGTATAAAAAACAAAGTCCCTAGTGGTCTGGAAGGTGAACGAACTACTCAGAGTTCGTCGTGAATATGTTTGCCCGAATCCTTGTCCAGGACCATCGGTTTCATGAAGGAGTCGCTGAACAGCTCATCGCCAAAATGCGGCGGAGTCTCGAGAATTTCTTCTTCGGGTTCGGTAGGGTCAACCTCGGGAGCCGGCTTAATATCAACCTCAGCCCTGGCGGTTTCAGAAACTCCCAAGGACCTCCGTAGAACCCGGTCAACCCTGACAAAGAACCTGTAGTGGGGATGAAAACGGTTAGCCGATTCCCTGTGATGCGCTCAAAAACTTACTCATTAGAGTCATGGACTTGGAATCCAGATCGCACAAGCGCGCCATCGATGAGGATAGATGCAACCTCCTTGAGTTCCTTCTCGGCCTCGAGGTCCCTTTCCTCCTCACTATTGAGATCCTCAACGCGGGCAAGCAGGCCCTCGATCAGGGGCGACTTGGGGTTGATCTCTAGGACCCTCTGCTTCCTCAGGAATTCAACAGTCTCAGACTTCTCCTGGTTGTGGGCAGCATCTGAGGTCCCCCGGTCAATCGTTGTAGGTGGGATGAGGCAGGGAGAAAGGAGCTCACTCATCAATTTCTCAATGTTTGCTGTGTAACCGAGGGTATCGGCGACAACAGCGCATGCACTAGTGACAAGACGATTTGAAATGACGACTAAAAGCACAATCATCAGCAGCGAGTCAACACATGGTATGTAACTATATTCACCGGCCCGGACAACATCTTTGGTCTCTTCTTTCAACCACTCAAGGAGGGGCTTGAATTTCTCCTCAAGTTTCTTCTGCGCCTCCTTGGAATCTTCTTCCTCGCTATCTGCAACGAGAGTTAGTCATTTGGCTAGCCCTCGATGGAATACGCCGTCCTACCCTCATCACCAAACTCCAGGCCGGCTTTGGCTACGTCCTGGAATGGCAGCTTCCTAGTAAGAGCATTAACCAGCACTCTTGGATACATGGGCAGTCTTACATACTTATATTTGTGTAAGGTGTTCACAAGGATCTCGTCAAGAGGCTCAGTGAACAGGAGAACCTCGTAACCGCGGGCTTCGAGTTTCTCAACGAAGACGCTATGCTTGATCTGCTCGGCGGTCTTCCCGGAGTCGGCCATATAGAATATTTGAGTCTGTCCCTTCCTCTTGTTCTCCACGTACTAGGGGTGGTCAGCACCCCACCAATTGGTACAAAAGACACTCCACCCACTTGGTCGAGAGTGATGTTTTGCCTCTGAGTAGTCTCGAAACGGACGAGGTTCACAAGCCTATCTCTGTTCTTGGCATCCTCGACGGCACCGAATTTGAATATCATGCCGTAGTTCTTCGTAACCAGAGCCCACTTCTCGGGGTCTTCGGTTGCCAACTTGTTGAACAAGATCAAGAGGTGTCTCAAAATGATACCCCTCATCTGCTTAACGAATTTTGAGGATTGGAGAGTCTCACGAGAGACGTTGAGAGGCAGGTCGTCAGCGTCGATGATAACTCGAACCCAGCTGGCCCACTTGGGGAGTCGGTCGGAACCGAACTCGGAAGTAATGAAGACGTGCTTGACCATGAGTCTGATATCCTTCTGTTCCAATGGGCCGGTCTGTTGCCAGTGGGCATCCTCGCTATAGTGCAGGTTAGCGTAAGTTCCCAAGGCAGAGGATTGAAAGCGCGCACATCTTCTCGGGGAGGAAGATGACACCCTTGAAAGAAGTGCCAGCGGCATCTCCGGAGAAGTGGTGCCAGCTGAGGGGCTTCCTGTAGTCCTTGAAGGTGGAACGGTAAAAATCGAGGTATTCTGCTTCAGTGACATCCTTAGGCTCACTACGGGTACGGGATCAGAGAGGGGTTTAGAAATTAAATCACAGAACTTACCGGGTCCAGATGGGTGGCTGGGGGTTGGCGTGAACCCACTCATCGGTGGTGATTTTCTTGGTTTTTGGAACCACAGGCTCTTTTGGTTTTTCTTCCTCAATGGGGACATCTTCGATGATAACCTCGTCGTCATCTAACTTGATGGTGTTGTCCTCATCCTTGGGTTCTGAAACGGTCTCTGGCTCTTTGGGAAGCTCATCCTCTTCGGCTGGAACCTCTTCGGTCTTCTGAGTGAATAGGTAGATAGGGAACGTTGACGAGAATGCGGAATGCTTGTCACTAGACACCATTCTGATCAGCACCACTTCGCAGGCCGAATAAACAGAGTGAGTTTACATCAACTCGGTCAACTTTCCAGTCGACAGATACTCGACTGCATCCGGCTTCAGAACGAGCGTGATCTCGGTGCCTTGACCAAGGGTGACTCCACGGGGATCGGGGTATATCTCAAACGAACTTTCATCAGCGGAAGAACTGAAGACCCATTGTTCAGGTTCTGGGTTCTCCTTTGACCTGGAGGGACGAGAGGCGACATAGACCCGGTCCGCAACCAAAAAGCTGCTGTAGAATCCGACACCGAATGCGCCAATGAGGTTTCCAGTACCGGTCGTAGTATCAGCACTTTCAGCTCTGTTCAAAAACTCCGTGGTTCCAGACTTTGCGAGAGTGCCGAGGTTCGCAGCAAGTTCGTTCTTTGACATTCCAATGCCGGTGTCTACTCCGCGTGAGACTTATGCTGTGCATTTGTTACGAAGGAACCCACCAGAAATGATAATCCTCCCGCCCTTCCCGTCTTCGTCCTCGACAGCCTTAATGGTGATATTCAGCGGGTCATCGTTTCCAAATCCCTTCTTCGTCAACGAAGTGAGACGGAATTTTTCCAAAGCATCGTTTGAGTTTGAGATCAATTCGCGCAGCCAAACATCCCTGGGGCACATCAGAGGGGCTGACGTATCTCTTCCGGACAGAAACTAACCTGTGAGAGTACAAACTACGGGGTGGAAGCGTGAATGGGTCGTTCGGGTGCGAGAGGTCAACAAATACACACCTGTTGATCACGATCTTACGGAGGCGCGTGACGTCGCTCTATGTGGGTCATGCGTCAGAAAGGTGTGTCCAAAGCGGAAGGTCTGGGGAGTGCGAACCTGGTAGTCGAACTTGGTCTTTTGCGCGTCACCCGCATCCTGGGCGGAGACGGCAGAAACGAAGGCGAGGCTCAGCGCGAGCAAAGAGAGGAGTATCCGCATCGAGTCCTAGACCAGCAACGAAGGGGTCTGGGGAGAGCAGAGGGCGGGGTGGGTATTTAAGTTGACAGCGGGCGTCTGGCACGGCCTGGCAACAGACGTGTCTTGAGTCCCGTTTGCCACGTTCCCCGATCGTCTACCCCAGCCATCTGGTCTGCTCTCAACCACACGACGGCGGATCATGGCCGCGCCCGCACCGACTGCGCCCGCCCCCTTCTCGCGCCTGCAGTTGGCCGCAGCCCTCCTGGGTACGCGTGCAAACACACACATCTTGCTCGGTGCATTGACTTCGTCTAGAGTACGACAATGATCCGTCAGACCCGGATTGTCCGTTTCGTTCTGCAGCAGATAGCGCAATATTCTCCCAATTCCGGCAACACAAGGAAGAACGTGCCCGCTCTGTCAAGTCTCGACGCAGCATCGACCACCTCGCCGTCAAATTGCCAAGCGATCGAGGTAGCGTTGTCGGGCGTGAATCCGCCGTTGACAACCAGGATTCAAGGAGATCTCGTGCCTCGATCGACATGCTGCGAAACCCGTTTTCCACTGCTGAAGGAGATGTAGAGGAAGAAGAGGAGAATATGGATGACTTGGACCTCGAGTCCTGGGGCCTGAACGACATACTCGGAGACAAAGGAAAAGAGAAGGGTTCGAAGAGGAAGCCAAACAGTAGGCTCCCACCTCCCCACGAAATCCAGCACACCAAGGGCCCACTCTCCCCTGGTCTTGGCCCGCGAGCCGTCAGCATGGGCAACTTCGACAACATTGGTTTTGGTGGTGCCATCGTCGATGATCTATCTATAATGCCCGAACCTCGGGCGGGAACCGAGTTCCTTGACGAAAGGAAACGCAGGGCATCCTTTGGATCTCCGCTTGACCTGGCTGGTATGAATGTCCCAGACATATCCCTCGATCAAGCCCGCCGTAAATCCGCTTATGGCCTCCTCGAGGGCCAACCCGAGTCCGGTCCATCTTCCTCGCCTTCCATCCCATTCCCGTCCTCTTCAATCCCTCAGGTTGACGGTGAATCCGGCACTGGTATCCCTCGTCATGACAGAACCTACTCATCAGTTAGTCGAGGCACTCACCTCGATCCCGTCCCCGAGGAACCAGGGCGGCGCCCCCGGTTTGATTCACAGGGCAATAGGATCAAGACTACTGCCCCTACTCAGGCCGCAACCAACGATGAGAACAACCCCTTCGCAATTCGCCCCCCGTCTCCCTCCCGAAGCTCAAGATTCGATCCCAAGGCGGTTGCTCATGCTCGAACCATATCCAACGCTTCTATGGGATCTCGGATACTCCCTGACAACGCCGCTTCCGGCCACCCTCCTATCCCCCGCATGTACTCCCGCATGGAACTCCTTCGGCCAAAAGTTCTCATCATGCCGAGCCCATTGCAAAGCTCAAAACAGAATGTTCGTCCTCCATCTCCTCCAGTGCGAGATGGGTTCCAACTCTCTCGTGATGGACCACCACTCCCTGCTGCTGCTCGAGCAGTCCGCAAATCCATGGCCTTCGAAGAGTATCCTCCCTCAAATCCCTTCACACCGAACTCCAGGGCATCTCTCAGTCTTGCCCAGTTGACGTTCCGCAGCGGCTTACACACACAAGATATTGGCTACGCTGAAAACGACACGATCCCTCGTGCCACTGCAGACGGTGAACAGGCGAGGCTTCCTTCCCCCGAACCAGAAGAGATACCAATCATTGCTGTCCTCCCTGAGGAAAAAAAGGACAGGAGAGGCCCCGGGAGACTCTATGGTAGGAGTTTGATCGATGATCTTGAGGCGAGAAAGGCACATATGCGCGGAAAACGAAGGTATTCCGTGTTTTGAGCTGTATTTCCATCCCCAGCTGCTGACACAGTATTAGGGTGTTTACCGGAGACGAACGTCCTTCGATGATGGCCCGTTCATCCACTTACTCAACCCTTATCGACCCAAATTCTCTTAACCGATCCGTCCCACAGCAGTCGGATACCGGTGACTTGAGCCAAGGCCCCGTGCGTCGAAGGACCCTCTTGAACTTCGAAGAAGATAAACTTGTACCTCCGGACCCCGACAGGAAATCGACAGCATTCGGTAAGAGGGCGTCTAATGTGAAGAGTGTCTTCGGAACAGACCACATCTGGGAGAGGGAAATGGCTAAATTACGGAAGATAGAAGCAAGGGAAAGGGAGGCCGCTGGTCTATCCGCCGAACCACCTGCCACTGCGGAAGAAAACTCTAACGCAGACCCCCCCGGCCTTTCTCCACGACCACAGTCACAGGTGCCGACGAGCCTTCTGCCGGAGATTCCCAAAGTCAGCGCAAGGAAGGGCCCCCCACCACCACAAGATGATGCTGACGATGAAGAAAGCGATAGCGACAATAGCGATGCTCCCCGTCACGAACGTTCCCAGCCTAAGGAAACTGAAGCCGATGCGGAATGGTTCTCGGACGAGGAAAATTCAACCGGTCCGGTCCGGACAGTAGGTTCTGGTCCACGATACCCCCAAGAGAAGGTCGATCCTTCAGTGACCCAGAAGCCGAAGCATTCCCCAGCGCCCCCGGCCGATGACAGTGATGAAGATGTTCCCTTGGCTGCCACGGTTGACAAGGCCGTTCAACGGGCTGCGAAGGCAGTGGCTGAGGAAGAGTCGGATGAGGACAAGCCCTTGAACGCTTTGATCGATAAGACGAAGTCCAAATTATTCCTCGAAGTCCCAGGGAGCAAACAACCAAGCAAGGGAGGCGACGATGACGATGACGACGAAGATGACCAACCCCTTGGTATACGTGCAAGTCAATTCAACCCTCAGGCTAGCCAGAACTGGCTCGGGCATCCGGGGGGTGACGAAGAAGACGACGTCCCGTTGGGTTTACACCCTGAACAACAGCGTCGCACGCAATACCAAATGCTCGCTCAACAACAACTTGCCCAGCAGCAGATGATGATGCAGGCGCAATTACAGAGCAGTATGATGTTCAATCAACCCTCGATGATGGGATCTGGCTTCTTTGGGCCTCCTTTGGGTATGGGGATGGGAGTGGGGATGGGGATGGGACCGGTGGTGGGAGATATGTCAATGATGGTGCCCTCTATAGCTCCTGGAACTCCACCACCCGCGCAGGATCCCGCCAAGTTCGGTAGGGTGGACGCCTGGCGGAGAGACGTTGCCGTCGAAGGCGAACCGACTTGATTGTATATAAACATCTCTGGGTCCTCCGCCCTTCATCTGTTATCGTTCCTTTCATCATCATCACGTTTTTAGACACTCACCCTTCTCTCCCTCTCTTGGGTTCATCGAGTTTCATCCTGTCACATCGCACTCCTTTTTGTAAATTACAACTACATCCAATAGCCCCCTCATTTTAATGCACGGGCGGAGCGTCCAATTCGAATACGAGGAATATACCGTAACACTGCCTCTACTAGCCTCACTGACGAACCCCCTCCCCCGACCTGTGACGGTAGCGGCGCTCGGTATTGGGGGCCGGTAATGGGTTAGGTCGACTCGGCCTTCCAATTCGCAAAGGCATGATACAAGTCTCCCAAGTGCCAGCGGTTGAGGAATCGGGAGCTGAGATGTGAGCGTTGACCGAACCCCAGATATCGTCCTTATGGGTTCTCCACCCCACCAGGTGTGTTCCAGGATCCGCAGTGAACTCACGAGCTGACGGTCATGGTAACTTGGATGCATGGGTTGAATATCTTTGCACAATAAAGAACCTATGAGTACACCACAGTCCATGAAGCACATACGAACCAAGAAGTTTTGAATAAATGAACGAGGAAGCAAGAAAGAACCGCCGCTCCTGTCTGATTTTGTTGGGCAGTGACTGATAGAGAAATGTGATCGAGATGGGGAAGAAAACGGAGGAGGGTGCGATAGGGCCTACAAGACCAGGTGCATACATGTTGCTTATATGGGGATATAATTGTGTGCCAGAGAAGGAGGTCCGTAGAATAATTGATGGTGATTGGTGGAGATTAGTCGAGACGATATGGGGAGGGGAGGATCGAGTCGAGGGGGATGTGGTAGGACAAGGGAGGAGTAAAGGGAAGAAAGAAAGAGTCCTTGAACATAATGGAATGGAGTGACCGAACAGAGTCCACCAGGAGTTGGCGTGCAGAGAGATAAGATCCGAGTATCGTAAGAGTTGAAGCGGAATCACGTCTGGTGAAAAGAAAAGGGGGTCATGGAGTGGCACAGCCAACCTGGGTCATAAGGTGAAGAAGAAGAAGCCCCGTGAAAATGCCAAGGGTTCCGCCAACTGGAGAAGTGTCACGATGGATTCGCGATCCATAACTTCCTCTTCGGCACAGTGACGATCGACACATCTCTCCGATTCATTTCATCCTCGATCCTTCGCTGCCTCGTTTCCTCATCTTCATCATCATCGAGATCGTCGTCCTCGTTATACCTCCCCGTACCCGTCACGGACTCATCTTCTTGAGCCGCCCTGAATGGTGGCGAATGGAGGTACGGGCCGCGGGAATCGGCGGTGAATGGTATTGATGGTTCAGGAGTCGCCGAGGATATTGGTCTCGAGTCTATTTGAGGCGGGGGGTTGGTATCGTGTGGTCGTGCTCGTAATCGAGAGAACGTGACCGTAAGGATGGAGACCCTCGGTCGACCTGTCCAGGCGAGGACGACCAACGCGAGGTAAAAACCTACGGTCCACACGACGAATACGACGAATACAACGACCGGGGCATTCCGCCATAACTTAACAAGGCAGAGCGTACAGAGTGCAAGTAGCAAGGCATGAAAGACTGTGTGAAAAGCAACCTCGAGTGGTGAGGGGTAGTTGATGGGAGGATGAGGGTAACTGCGAGCGCTGGTCATCGAATCCCTGGTGTATGGGACATCCGTCGTACCCGGAGTCGTAGGGCCGGGTCTTGAAATCTGTGTGAGCGCGTAGTCAAGGTCGCCCTAGATAGATGCGGAATACCGTGAGCACCTCGCAGTATTGACCGTAATGTGTACATACCACGGTGTTAACCATCCGCCGCCGGCTTAACCAACTAACTTCCCCCAGTCGCATCGGAGCGTGAGGTCCCGCACGACCAACATTATGATCAAGTAGGCCGCTCATGCTATGCGAACTAGCCCTCTGAGCATTCTTCGGTCGATTGACGACCTCGAACCCTCTTGATTGTCGAGGGGACGGGGGATTCCTTACACCGAATTCATCGCCTTCGGCGTCGCTCAACCCGCTCCTATCCATGCTACGTTTCCAGAACTGGAGAAGTCCGGTACTGGATTGACTCCTCGAATGGTTGGGAGAGGATTGACGATCAATATGACCCTCCAATATCAGCGTACTGGGGGCGGGGCTTCTCGCTGCTAATTTCTCTGCTTCATCATGTGAGAGTGAATTCTGACCGTCCGAGAGGTGACGCGTGCGCAGAGAAAAGAGGAAAACAATGGGGACAGCGGCATAGAAGGCTGCAGCGAGCACGACCCCAGCAATCCCGTGACCTGTTTGAAGGTGCAAGGTCGACTCCGCGCGCTTGACGAGGGATGGGTCGTACGAGATGGAAGTGAATGAAGTGATGAGGCCAGCGATACCGAGACCAAAGATACCAAAACAGGGTACCAAGAAGATAAATACCGACGAGCGGCCGGGGGACGGTTCCAACGATGATTTCAAGGAGGGGGAGGAAATGCGATATACGAGGATCACGGGAAACACCAAAGCGATGGAGAGGGGAGCCGATATCTTATGGACGATGCTGACATCATATGGATCCGCGGCGATAGCAGTATTCGGGGTTCCAGTAGGAGTGGTAGGACCATGCGAGGTCGTGGGCGATGGTGCAGAACTGATTTGTGTTGCACAAGTGTCCATGTACATGTTCGTAACCCCTGCACCATTGGCGTTTGGACCAGACTGAAGTTGTCCATTCCCGAAGCCTCCCCATGTCTCGTCGCCGGACTGCGTGATGACCCCGTTATACGCGCGGAGAAGCCAGACTTCGGACAGATATTTTCCATTAACATCCTGCCCACCAAACACGATTGTGTCTGATGCCATGGTCCTCGACTGACCTATCAGAGCTTCTGTGTGTGTAATGGCTGCAGCACCACTGCGAGGGCCGGGATATGGGGAAATAGAGCTGGGATCCCCAGCCGGTAAGATTCTGGTCCAGGACCCGGTGTTAGCGTCAAGAATTGCCTGTGGGAGACGATTGATGGTTGTAGAGGTGAAGGATACATTATGAAGAATGACGTACGATCTCTCCCCTCGATAGGCCTCCAGCGTCGTCCCACTTGTTGGAGTCAAATGTACCCAATAACAGAAACGCCTGAGAGCTGAAACTCGAAGAAGCGCCGTTCATGTTGGCAACCATGACCCCCTCATACCGGGGAGCGGGGCAAGATGCAGGGCTGATAGAGCTTTGCGACAAAGTGTTGATGATAAAGGAATTTCCGACAGCACACCCATTACTGCCATCCGCGGGTGTGGACCCGTCACACCCACCAGATGAGATAATTTGTTGTGATATGACAGTGCTAGCAAGACCTTGCATGGAGGGAAGAGTGGAGACAGAGATGGATTGCCAGCTCCCAAACACTTGATGTGGATTGTTGGGAGAGAGTGTCCCAGATACGTTCAGTTGCCACACGTCGGACAAAGGGGAAACGGAGTTCTGGTTCTGGCCACCGACAAGATAAAACGAATTGTTCAGACCAGAAGTTTGGAGGTACGTCACTCGACTATCATGGCCGCCCGCGGCCCCCCAGCGACCTGAAGGACCACCCGGCGAGAGGGTAACGGATGACCAAAATTGGGTAAGGAAATCATACTCCTGGGTACACCAGTCAGTTCAAATCCGGCGGGGACATGTCAAAACCAACACTAACCCAGACATCTGAAAGACCATTTCCATCGGAGCCTTGACCGCCAATAATGATGTGGCATTGACGCTGGTTTGCAGCCCAATCTAATGCACCGATGGCACTGCTACGAGGCGGTGGCGCGCCGTCGAGACCGCTCGGAGGCGTCGGAACTGTCCAGATGAAGGAATCCAAATTGAGACTACGAGTATGATACGTGTTAGCTTCAGTCAAACTGGGAATCGGGTGGAGGCGCACAGGTAAGTCGTTGAAGTGGGAAATCCGCTCTCCGACTCGCCGCCAAACACAAGTAATGTTCTTGTCGTCTCGTCATAGCCTATGGAAGCACCTTTGAGGGGAGGCGCGCTTGGACCACTCAATAATTGGGTTATGTTGAGCCATTGAAGCGGCGGGGTGGGTGTGCTTGTTGAGATCGCGGACCAGGTGGGCAACGAAAAACCAAGAATGGTGAGGACCAAAAGCCAACAATGGCTGTGTGTCACCATCTGCTTGCGGAGGAAAAAATCGGGAGAGAGACAGAGCCTCCCCCTGCTGGACGTTGCGGGGGGCGACAAGGAAGTCGCTGGTAAAGTTCGGAATGACGGGATGACGGTGCCGCACGGATCGTGCGCGTGATCGCCGACATCGAAACCCATATGGCGAAAGATCCTTCAGCGTGCGCCCGCAGCCCAAGGCGGTACAGGAAAGGAGGGAAACCGGACGTAAAACCGATGCGGATTGTTCAATCTTCACTGTATTTTGTGGGAGACAACACCGATTGTTGGTGTTCCACCGTCCTTGCATCTGTTTTACGTTTACGCAACCAAGCATGTGGGTGTCCTGAGGAGCCCACATCTATCCTCCGTCCTCCTCGCGAACAAGCGAACCCGCCACAGGGTCGCCAACGACCAACGCTCTGCCGGCGCACCCTTTCTGATTACCCGGTGCGGTGACAGTCAGATCAACGGAGACAGTAGACGCCACGTGGTCGAAGCCACTGCTTGATCACTGACCACCGCGTTGGGAATGGACGGGTCGCCATCCAAACGGGTGTTGACTGAAACCATCCTAGATTCGCAGAGCGTCGTTGATGGTTCAACGCGTAACGATGGGTGCGGCACGTAGCTAGGGAAGAGTCACCGCCACTATAACGCCATTCTAGTGTTTCGGAAGAGCTGAGGGCACTCCTCCGCAACCGCGCGGCGAGAGTCCGTAAGAGTGAGTCCAGCACAGATCGCCTGGTGATCCACAGAGTGTCAAATATCTTTCAGGTGTTATGGAGGGCTACTCCATCGACCGCACGGGACCCCCCGTACCAACCCAGAGCGCGCCCACAGACGCTAGTGACGGTGTGGCGGGACCGGCACAGATATTTCAATCTTCTCGTGACATCAATCACCGATTGCTAAGAAACTGGACCCCTTCTCCCTTTTCATCACCAAAAAAGCGCACTCGGTATGATTACGAAGCCGAAGATGCGCTTGAGGAAGAAGATGAGGAGGAAGGTATGGAAGTAGATCCAGGGGAAGCCAATCCACAAACCCCGATCAGAAATCACTCACATAGACCCATTAAACCTTTGCGGCGCACTCTTTTTGTTGACGCTTCCGTAGCATCTGAATCGTCCGTTTCTCAGGATCAGACCTCGTATGCTTACCACGATGTCTCACGCTCGGAAAACCCATTTCTTGAGTAGTTGACTGGTGCCGTATTTCTCCGCGCTTTGTACATCACTTTGTCGCTTACTATGCAAAATGGCAGCCGCCTTCATTCGTGAACGAACCCCTTGCCACTGAATTCCCGCGCCGGCTTTCTCTCACATGCACTCCGTGGTGAGTGGTAAGGGCGCCTCCCACAAACACCCGTGTACCGCTCGCCAATGGAACCCACCTCCGAACGCGCGTTGGATTTGTCAACAAACATCATATGAGCAGAATGGTTCAGTGTAGTAGTTATGGAGTCTATCCAGTCTCACCTGCCCTGAGCACTACTTACCCATCACAGCTTGTGTCCTCTAACGTCAGTTCCTAGGAAGGCGGATGGTACAAAACCTGCTCGGTCTCGAAGGATGGAATCACCGCCCAGCTAAGGAATCATCCACTCTCAAAGCTCAAGAAGAATGTCTCGAGGATTGTGAGTTATACCACACCTCCATGCATTCAGCCCACTCATCGAAGTTTCAATTACAGGAATGCGACGGAAGGTTGGGGGCATATGGCAACTTCTGAGTATGTGTTCTGTGCTCTTGGTACCTCCCGCTTTGCATGTTAACCCGACGGTAGTCACCTTGTGGTGATGAACACCCCCAATCCGCCTATCATCGCCACCGCTCCACACGTCCCCTGGAATTCCGTTGTGCAATGGATCCCGAGCATCCCTGCATACCGATGCACGTTTCACACTCCCGGCTGCCCTCCGTGCGGGGTCACTCACCAGAATCGTGACTCTATGAGGAGACATATTGAGGGACATTTGTAAGTGCCACAATCCACGCCTCCCCCTGCCCGCCCGACGCTAACCACTTTTTGCAGCCGCCGCTAAACACGAACGCGGTGCGGTGGCACTACAATGCCCCCCAACAGCCTTGTCCAGCTTAACTGACCTACTAATTCGTTACATTAACCCAGTTTCCTGTATATTTTCTGTTGTACCACGTAGTACACCCAGACTAATCGATTGCGTTCCATCTTCCATGTTGAGGGGTGGATCACTCCGTATCGTAACTCCCGGCTTCTTCGAATGCCGAAAACCACACAGTTCGGCGTCCGAAACAATTGCTGTGGTCCTCCCCGCCATTCAAGATGTTGGATCGATCAATTAGATATCCGATGGGATCGCAGAATACCAAAAAAGGACATCCCTGGAATGTTGATCGGGTGCGCAGTGTGAGTTGGTTGGCGCTTTGATCATATTGTTCCACATTGAAAGCCACAAAGTGGTAGGCGCACTTCGTGGGACGTGGTGAGGTAGCCGATAGACCATTTATTCGCGCTCATAGGACCCCGGCCGGCAAGTCCAGAGGTGTGAGTACGATTTCATTCGCGAAAATTAGGGGCTCACCTGCTTGTCTGCTTGCCCCCCGACTCGTCGCCACTGTTGTTGTTGCTTCTGCCTCCCCCCGTGTTGGTGTCGGTTACCCTCTATCCTTTAGCCCCCTTGTCTCCACATGCGAAAATATGCACTACGCCAGTGGGCCACACAATTTCCACACCCCCGCCACCACCCTTGATGACCCTAGGGATCTCCAGTGTATGCTGGCCCCGTCCTACAACCCGGAAAGATCCTGTGACGCAAATGATCTAGCAGATAGCCCGTGGCATCCACGTCCGAGATAAGAAGACCCGGAACAACCCCCAACCCTCCATTCCGGAGCGCTGTGTCAGTCATGCAGTGCCGAGTGTGAATCAAACTCCCAGAAAGTATAGATCTGAGCCGACCTGTGGGCTTTCATACCAAGATATAGGACAAATACCACCGCGGTGGTGCGTCCTCGCGGACGTCCCTCAGCTTCCACGTACACAGGTGGTACAAGTCCTGGTTCATACACTGGAATCCCTGATCTCTTTGGTCAGAAAGGCTAGTGTACGTTGCATTGCGTTCCCAGTCATCGCCGTTGAGCGGGGCTGTGCCTGATCATGGACTTCTATCAACCCCGCTATAGGCGTTGTGTGATAGCTCCCGAACTAAAAAAGCGAATAAGACGTTCGGCCATCCGGTCACTGCATGCCGACATCTGAGGGCGGTGCCAGAGGAAGTCTGCCCGAGCGCCTACAAGAACTGTACCAAGTGCCTAATAGTCGCTGTATCCTGAGCCGTTTTTTACAACTATCGCCGGAGTAAATGTCACTACCGGAAGTGGATAGTCTGAGATTGTGCACAAGAATCCAATCAGGCGACCTGGGATGCTGATGGCCCAGTGTGTAACGGTTACAGATTGGCGTGCGGGTGATGCGGGTTGGATAGGACGTTCGTCAATCAAAGAAGTTATGCATACGACGTAGATCCGATCGAAATGTAGTTCAACCTTCCTCAAGGAGCGGTATGGAATCCCAAAGGCGAGGTATTTGACATCGACTAACGGAATGGGAGTCGGCGGCCACCTCCTGGAAGACAGCCCGGGACCGCAGATAGGAAGAGCTTCTGACGAGTACACCAGTTGGAGATTAGTCCCGAGTTCAGCGTAGTATCAGGGGGCGGAGCAAGGTACGGCTGGGACGTAGGGTATCGAGTCACCCCGAGAGATCAATGAGGGTCTGAGTCTGTGCGTCCGGCGAGAATGGAGCTCTATCGAGAGGTCGGTTGAGTTTCAAGAGTTTCAAACAAGAAGATTTCAATACCGGTCTTGCGGACCCACCCCGAACCACTGCGGTCGGAGACGAGGGGTCCGGACCAGATGGCGTTGATCGCTGCGGATGAAGACACGGCTCCCGGGCCCCGACGCGGCGAGGGAGTGATCGGCGAACTCCGCATGCCTCCTCCACTCGGCAGCCTCGCAATCCAAGCTCCCGTACCAACGCAGACAGTCCACGTTACCGCTTCAACATGTGATAACATCTCTCTCTTCAAGGGTACGTCGGGTGGTCGCCCTCCTCCATCCACCGGCTTGAACACGTTCCTGCAGATCTCATGAAGGAGTACCGGAAAGTCGACGACTCGATTACAATGCGCCTGAACAGGACAATTGCCCAGTACCGAGATATGGATCGCATTGGCTCGGCTGGAAAGGGCACTGTGGAAGACCAGGCATGCCTCCAAATGTGGCGTGAACTTGTTGGTCCGTGTGTCCATCCCTCATGTAACTGTGGACCCCTCTGTTGACTTGAATGTCGCCTACGTACTCGTCATCTGTGGCGGTTGCTTAGCTAATTGGAGGCGTCGCACGCGGGTCATTCATTATTGTGTAGACGTTTTAGATGCATCCTACGAAGAGAACAAGCGCATCGCGGATGAGGCAGTTGGCGCCGACCTCCGAACTCGACGGAAGGCTCAAGCGGAATTATACTCAGCAGACATCAAGGTCGGTGATTGGTTTCCCTTCTCATCCGATCTCACACACTCACGCCTTTGTGTTTGATGTTCAGCGTACGCAACTCCACAACGAATGCACCGTTGAAAGGATTGTCCGGGAAAGATCAGCAAACGGTATGAACCCTGCCTTTGTGGCGTCTTTTTTCGGCATCCCTCTTATATTGTCTGTAAGCCCTGCAAGCACGGTGCAAGTATTTCGAGCCGCCAAGCAACGACCCTGAAGCCAAGCGGATATGGACCGAGGCGCAAAGACGATAGCATTGATTATGTAATCCCACGCCTCCTCTTCCTCCTTCCTCTCCCCTCCAAAACATCTCCACGGCGCATACATGCTTTACGAATTTTCAAGTCCACAGATATTATTACACTTCATCTTAATAACGCCGATTCTCCAACTCGTATTCGCATCGCAGGCGGTATTCGCCGCAAATGAAAGCATCAAGGTCCCAGTTAGCTTGGGCGTCACTTCAAGGGACGATGATGCTCTCTACGTCCAAGTGGTCTTCGACAAGGTTCTCGAAGAAGTCTCAAACAAAGTGAACATGACTTTTGCATATGTCAAAGAGTGTGTATTCTGGGGATATGCGACCTAGCTCATAAATCTCATGAGAACACAACATAGCATCTGGCCTGATGACGAGCAGTACGGAGTGCGGTGTTCTTCAGATTGGCTCGACTGCGCGGGGAACGTGCAACAACTGTGCGTGCGCAAATACGCTTCACAGCGGGAGTGGTGGAATTTTATCATGTGCCAAAACCGAGCGGGAAAGGCGGAAATCGGTCGCCTTAAAACTGCCCAGAAGTGCGCTATAGCGGCAAAAATACCGTGGGGGATCATCAGAGACTGTGCCGGACCAGATGCGGATGGAATCGACGAAGAAGGTGCACGGTTGCTGCTGCAAAACGTTCAGGCTACTGTTGAGAAAGGGATTGCGTAAGTTGAGACGCCATAGATGGCGAACTTGTGCTCAAAGCTTAGCTGCAGGGTAAGCTGTACAGTGTCCATCAACAACAGAGCTGTGTGCGTGCATGATAATATATGGAAGAGATGCAAGGTGAGTACGTAATCTTCAACGATTGCCCTATGTGCTGGATCCTCGAGAAACAGGAAGGATACACCATCCCAGATTTCGTTCGCCAGATCGAGACCGCATGGAAGAAATTGAACAATATCACCACTCCAAAAAAGCCGGGCCAGGATGAATGGGAATGAGAAGTCCCCATTGTCACCGTGTGCGCGGTATGGGAAGTGGGGTCCTTGATTCATCGACCGAGGAGCAATTCGTACACGATTATAATCAGATTAAGTCCTATCAGGGGTACTACAGAATGGTCAGTCCACGCGGAATGGGTAGGACATGAAAGGGACGCACTTCTCATCAACGTCCTCACTGCACTGATGAGGTTTATTATCCTCGCCTTCACGCCAACATCCTGCTGCCCTCCGTACCCCGTCTGATCGTAACCTTGTCCGTAAGATTGGTTATATCCAGCAGCAGTGGCTTGCGCTTGAGTAGAGCCCCAACCGACTGCAAGAATTAGAGGGTAGTGCGTCAGACGGACAGCTGGGAGCGCGGAATATAGCAGTACGAACTTCTAGCGAGGAATCTCTCCTCGTTTAAGACAGCCAGAGCGTTGACCAACAAAATGCCAACATAGAAGAACGTTCCAAAATACAGCATTGATGCTGTCGAGAGTGTGGGTCGTGGAACGTCTGAGAAGTGGAGGTCTAAGGTCTGGGGTCCACGTGTCGGCTAAGACCACTTCCGTTTCTTCCGCCGCGTCCGATGCAGACCTTGGGTCGTTGTGTTCGTCACGGTAATTACACAGCATGGACACGTCGCCTGGAGTGCTGACGTGGATTTACAGCTAATGTGAGCGCGACGGCACGCTCTAGAGCTCTCCTGCAAGCTCAGCCGGCCGCATCGTCATCTCACGTACAATGGATTCCTCATAGAGGGTACGCGAATGCCGTTCTCACTAGGTCATCTGCTGAAGCTCTCATATGTCCAGAATCTCTTTCAACAATCCTTTCAATTGGATAGCGAACAAACTTAGTCCTGCAATTTCCGAGAAAGAGGACAAGATCTCGCATGAACTCGCCCGTCAGAAACAAGCCGAGCAGGGCACAGGGAATTTATTCGACGTCGCCGCCGCCGAGACAGGGAAATCCACTTTGGCAGGGCCTGTTGCTCCCCGGAAGAAGTACACTGAGGTCTACATTCCCCAGTTCCCTCGTCTGTCTAATGCTGATCCTTCGGTTGCCGTTTCCAGCATAAATACTCAACTGCCCACTTCAAGATTTCTCAAAGGAAACTCAACAAACTCGGACGGCAGATAGCGGGCAAGCCCATTGACTATGCCATCCTTCAGATGAAGTTTAGCGAGAAACGGGCGAGCACCAGGATCCAAAGTATGCTCGGCCTCGCCAAAAAGCACGCCACAGACTACAAGGGTTTGAATCCCGAAAAACTTATTGTTTGTATGTCATCTCCTTCCCCAAGGTTTATGAATCGCATCTCTCAACTCGTTTCCTAGCCGAGGCTTGGGTGACGAAAGGCGAGAACTTTCACAAACGGATAGACATCAAGGGCCGAGGTCGATTTGGTGTTAAGATTCACCCCGAAGCCAAGATGTCTGTTGTTTTGAAGGAGGGTAAAACCGTGGCCGAGCTCAAGAAGCGGGCCGAGGACAGGAAGTTGAGGAGGATAGTTTCTGCTGGTTACGTTCGGGAGGACGTACCGCTTCGGAATATGGGCCCTATGTGGTCGTGGTAGATGTTTATTCTCGTAGCATAATTCCAAGATAATCCCATTATTTCCCATCTGCTCCGGGCTGTTTCCGCTTGTGGCTGGGGGCGTTTCGGAGTTGGTACGGGTCGCGCGCTCGTGACACGTCTGCTTCGGTTACTTACACTCAACATTCGCGATCATGGTGTTGCACCGGTACTGGCTGCACCTCTCGACAATCGTACTCGGCCTGGCTCTGCCTTCGTGGGCATCCTTCGAGAACACTGCGGTTGTTCGGTCCGTCGATCTTGGCGGTTCGCTGGTCTACACTACCACAACGTTTAACGTCAAAGCTCTCGAGGATGGCTCAAACGTGTACGTGTTTGCTTTGACGGAGAAGGAACAGGAGACTACGAGCTGGATGGAGGCAAAAATTAAAGGTCACAGCGTTCCCCTGAGTCTGGAGAACCATGGTCTCAGTCACGAGTACGTCCCCGATCTCGTGTCATTGGTGTGGTGATGTATCGTGGCTGAAGTGATCATTTACAGCGCGACGTACTACTACTCGGTCGCTTTGCCCGAAGCTCTTGATACGAGCCAAACCGCGAACCTGGTATTAGAGACCATTCAGACACACGCCGCATACCCGTTCCCACCTGAGGCTGCCCAAAATGACCGCCAAGCTCTGAAGTATGAAACGGACTTGTTCGTCCTGAGTCCATATAAAACTCTTGTTCAACGAACAAAATTCAAGTATGTGCGAGAACACTTTCGCTCCCTTATCATGGCTAACGGTTTTCCGACGTCCAGGACTGTTGGATTCCCGATCATCAGTCATACCGAACCCGAGGAAGTCGCCTTCACGACAGGCAGTATTGCGACAATGGGCAATACCGGAGGCACCATCACGTACGGGCCCTTCCATGATCTTCCGCCCTCCTCGAACACCGCTTTCGTTGAGGAAAATCAACAGAAAATCTCTATCCACTATGAGTTCGGATTTCCTATGTTGGCTATCAAGAGCTTGCGACGCGCTGCGGAGATCAGCCACTGGGGGTCGAACCTCAATATCCAGGATGAGATTCACCTTCATAACGCTGGACCAAAGTGAGTTCATGATCTGCTGTGATCGACCGACAGACTGAGTGTGTCATCGGGATGTAGACTCAAAGGACATTTCTCTCGTCTTGAGCACCAGGCCCAGGCATATCACCGCAGGCCCTCTCCTCATGTCCTCACTGAGCTCACCTTGCAACTCCCCGCCGGCATCAACTCTGCTTACTACTATGATACCATTGGCAACGTCTCTACCTCCCATCTCCGAGTCGTCCCTTCCCAGTCTCAAGGGGGTCTTCCTGGGAGAAACAGTATTTTGGAACTTAGTCCCCGGTACCCGTTATTGGGAGGCTGGAACTACTCTTTCACCCTTGGCTGGGATTCTCCTCTGGAAGATTACGCCGGGTGGGACGCCGAGAAGGGAAGGTATATCGTCAGCGTGCCAATCATGACCCTCTTTGGAGGCTCCGTGGTCGAAGACGCTGAAGTCAAGGTTATTCTTCCCGAAGCTTCCACGTAAGTCGTACAGCCATGTCACGGATAATTTTCCCAATTGAAATGTCTCTGCTAGCGATGTCGAGGTATTCCCACCATTCTACCCGTTGAGCTTCTCTTCTTCTACACACACAACGTACCTGGATACCACCGGCCGACCTGTAGTGATGTTCAAGTATAAGAACCTCACTGACAAGCACACCGGTGTCATCTACATCGCGTACAAGGTTCCTCTCTCAGTCCATTTCAAGAAGCCCACGGCGGTAGGAATCGCTTTCTTCAGCGTCTTCTTCGTCGCCTTCTTGTGGAAACGAGTAGATCTTAGGTTGGAGAAGTAGATGTACAACTACGGATAATAGAACTACATAACGATTGCTGTTGTTTCCTCATAATGAAGCTACCAGTTCCTGCTGAAACCGTGGAGGGTGAAGATTTGACAACCATGGAGAGTTGGAGATCTAAACAAAGATCTGAGTCTAATGTGGTCGGAAGTGAAACTTGAGGCCTTTGCGAGGAGGAGGAGACGAGATAAACTCGTAGACACCAGCCTCAGCCCAGGCACTCATGGATACCGTCTATCTATCCGTCTGTCTGTCTATGTATCAAATCAACAGATGAGCATGGACACTACCCATGACGCTAGTAGTAATATATACCCCATATGTGAGCAGAAGTCCCTCACCCACCGTCGGTGGTCACGACGGTTGTCGTAGCGCATGAAAATTCTGACCACGAGACCTCGGGCCTCTCTATCTGTCTTTCTGGTCGCTCCCACCTGATCATGTCTGTTCGTTGAGCGCGGCAGTGATAGTAAAATGTTCGGAGATCAGCTCGGAAAGACCGGAAATCATCACGTGCATTTACCTGGGTCAAGCCGCTTCTTCCGCTGGAGTGTCACCTCCGTCCCGTTTCATGATCTCTTCCTCTTCGACGCTCAGGGCTGCGCGGAAACTCATCACTGAACCACTCGTATGCGTCGAACGCTACCGGACATTTGCCACCTCGCGTGGTCATCAACCACGAAGCCATAACACCGAGAGACCGGCTTCGGAAAAGCCGCACCGAAACCCTCAGCCCGCTCCAGCAACAACGCAGTTGAAAACTCGAATAAACCGACTTCCACAGAACTCCCAGTCCAAAGCCAACCCTTCAAACGGCGATCCGGAAAGGGAGAAAAGACTCCTCGAGCCTTATGTCCTCTCCCAAAGGCTCGTTAAACTAGCCACACAGGGTCAGTTGGACGAAGCGGTGCACATGTTACAGAATTCGCCACTTGATGCGTCGAACGTGGCGACGTGGAACACCATATTGCTACACTGTATGATGGAGGAACGTTTCAAGTTGGGATACAAGCTGTTCGTTGACGTGCGTGCTCTCGTCGCTCCAAACGAGCCGCAGAGAACCTGACTTTCATCACTTCTTGTATCTACAGATGAAGAGACGCGGGTTCCAACCCAACTTTCGGACGTACAACGTTCTTCTTTCCGGTTTATCTCGGATCAAGAACTGGGAGGAACACAGTGTTCAGTTCAAAAACGCTCATGCACTATGGCAAGGTTTCCTTCAACGCATCCAATCCCTCAAGAAATATAATCCCGAACACAAGGAAATCAATCCAAACCCCGCCGCTTTCTACATCTCCATTCTTGCCGCCAACAAGGATTACAACGCTATGTTCGACGTACTAAACGACCTCGACGAAGAAGGGCAGTTTTCTCCGACCGAGTTTATCTACACCAAAATATTCCAGGGCATCGTCCACCGAACGCAGCTCGCTCCGGGAGACAAAGAGAATGTGGCGTACCGAAATGCATCTGACGCCAAATTGCTGTGGAAGGACCTCACGAAACGGACGGCCGAACACCCCGAACTTGTGTCTGGCCCCGTTATCATGTACTTTCTCAGGGCGCTGATGAAAGGAAGGCCAGCGGACCAGCTCTTTGCCTTCGATGTCATCCATGATTACCTTGGTTTGTCGAAGCCTGGCGAAGAAGTACAACCGAGGCGGGTCGAGGTCGTCCCTGTCACCCTGGATACCGTTCTTTCTCTGTGTCTGGCTACGCAAAAGCACCGTCTCTGTATACACTATGTTCAGCAGATCATAGACGAGGCCGTCGCAAGCGATCGGAAACCCGTCCTCGACCACAGGCACATGGAGAGGGTTCTCCAATCGTACGCGGCAATGACGATTGCGGGATCGGTTGGAGAATCCGACCGTGCAGTAGAGACCATAGAGTGGATGCACCAATACCATGCTCTCGGTTGGGATGTCAAGCCACGGTCGAGCACATATGGGTGGGGGCTGATGTCGTGTTGGAGGGGTGGGGATTGGGCAAGCGCCGCGCGGATCACGGAGCTCATGACAGGATGCCACGCCGAGGACTTCGTCGACGGTGCCGAAACCTTGTCCTCGCCGCGGTCAGACCACCGAACGCGAAGTCAAATGACCGTGCCGGATGCCCGGGATATGTCATGTCTGCTCCGTGCCGCGTTAGCGTCGGGGGAGGTGGCGAATATGAGGCAGTGCCTTAGGATGGCCACCTTCTTCGGTGAACTGCGGTCCTCTAGCGGAACCAGGTATATGGACGTGTACCTAGCTCAGTGTCGGCTCTTCGAGGACGTTCCAAAGTCTACGATCTCCAAGCGAGAAGAGCCGTTCTACTCTACGAAGGTGGCTTCGACGCTGGCCAACGTCCTGACGCGCGTATTGGAAGGCACGGATCCGGCGGAAGATACCCCGGAGATGAAGACGTGGAGAGGGCTCAAGGCGAGGGTGAAGAGGGTCCTTCGGGAATCTACCAAACCCGAAGCTGAGATTCCCGACGCTGAACTCGAACCTTTGGGCAGCGCGGGAGGTCTCGAAGCCACGGAGCGATTCGTCAACTACGACTTGGCAACGCGGTCACAAAAACCCGGTCGAACCACGCGCCGCTAAAGTTGGAGACCGTCTCCATCATTCCTACACGCTCATCCATAGTTTTACGAATCACCTATAGTAACTGTATTCCCATGCGCCCTACTATATACAAACACTGATAGAGAGATGACACACATCGCACACGGAAACATCGTCCGAGAAAGAATGAGCAGGAACCAGAGAGATAGCAGGTAATGATTGTGGTAGTGGTAGGGGTTAAATAGAGGTATAGGGTTTAAAGCGGCGGGGTAAAAATAGAACTAAGTGACAGCTAGAGAGTCCAATTTACGAGGCAAACAATGAAAGTGCTGCCTATAGTGGGAATGTGCAGTCCGTGGCTGAGTCAGAAAGGATGGGTAAATATTCCAGAGGGAGAGAGAGAGTATAGGAACGTAGAGGAGGACATGGCTTAGCATTACACAACAACGTGAGACCTTCATCATTAGAAATAAAGAGAGGGAGGTCCAGACGAACCGCCCGACCATGCAGAACGCAAGGCGATTTAAGCGACCGAGTTCGGCCGTAACCCTTCGGCGTTCCCTGGTCCCAGGTTATCCCCAGCACCATGCGAGAAGTCGTGTCGGAAGAACCCTGGCGAAGGTGGAACGAACGACTCATCGTTAGCTGGCGCCGAGTGAGGCACCGGTGGGTGAACGCCAATCTGCGCGGCCTGGGTATTGATGGGTTGGTAAGACGAGTGCGGTCGCATCCCTCTCTCAAAGCCCCTATCCCTCTGGAACGACGGCGGGGGAGTTTGGAAAGGATCGTCCTTCACGTTTCCAGGAGTGCCACCAAGCGATTGCGGATAAGCATTAGACACCGGACGCGAGTCCTGTGGTCGAGCCATCGAATGGATAGAGCGGGAGGAATGAAACGAGGGGGATTGAGGGATCTGGCGCTCATCATTCATCACGGGTTCGTATTGATGTGTAGGTTCTGCCGCCTCGACGTTGTTCATGGAACCCATAGGCATGGGGAGAGCGCTCTGCCTCCTGGCTCGTCGTGCGGCACGAGATTGCTTCTTCCTGCAGAGGTAGACGATCGCAAGGATGATGAGTGCCAAAAGAACGAGTGCGTTGAGCCCCATAACACCGAGCATGATCGGGAGGAGGGTGTTAAGTCTATCCAGGGTTGACTGGGAAGCTGAAACACCGTCCGATGCAGCGCCAACGATTTCTGGGGAGGCGACATTATAAGTAATGTTCGTTCGGGGCTGGGATCCTCGGGCCCTGGCAAAATCTTCCGAAGCTTCGTTTGGATCGATCAAAGGCAGAAGTTTGACGAACGGGTCGCCCATATTCCCCTTGGTGTCGAAGTCACCGAAATCGTAGACCGAGTAGACGTTACGAAGTACGTTGTCGCCAATCAGCCAATCACTAGACATGGGGTCAGAATCTGGTGGACAGAAAGCGTGGGTTCAGGAAATCTCACAATTGTCCTTCGCCGATAGAAACTTCCTGAGGAATGAAAGAGCCAGCACACGTTTGGTTGTCAAGTTTGGTATGGATCGTCATATCCAAAGGATGCATTGGGAAGACACGCTGGCTGCGAAACCGTCAGGGCTAGTTGAACGGTGGTCGCCTCGAACTTACTTGATTTGAAGTGCCACATCGACCTCTTGGTCACAGGGAATCAACCACAGTCGGGAGGCTGCATTGTACTGAGCTCCAGGGACTCCACCATAGATAGCCTGGCACACCTCTGGAGGAGCGTATGTGTAGGAAGTACCAGTGTCGAGAAGGACAACAGCGCGGTTCACAGGAGCAGTGGAGATTTTCGACGTTAGCGTCACGGGATTCGCCCCAACAAGGACGGCTTCGAGCAACACGTTCCAGCGATCAGGGTTTTTGACAGGCCACGTAGAGATGGCGGGCGTCTGTTCAACCTGTTTGTACTCTTCGACATATTCTCCGATGGTTATCGCGCCATCTACTTCATCTTGGTCATCGGTCGACCGGGAGAGAGCAAAGCTGATGAAATTGGGTTGCCGAGGATCGATGGAAAAGGCGTTGAATAAGAAACTTCGGCCAGCGGAAGATCCGCTCTTGCTCATGAAATGGTCGATGTTCGATAGAGGGGTAAAACCGAGGCCAAGGACTCCGTCAGCACCATAACCAAGGGCAGGGTTGTTGGCGACGGACACGTCCAGGAACGACTGGTTCGCGACTTGAATTCTAATATGACTATGAGTGATGGAAGCGACGTATTGAGGTGCCACGAACCCGGAAAATTCAACCGAGCTGAAACCAATATTGCCGAAAGCCCATCCCATAGCATAGGAAAGGTTATAAGAAATCGACTGCCGGGCAGGATGAGAGTGATGCCAGAGACTGGAGTGGTACGACATACAGTTTGTAAGGTATTTGGGAGGGGAGAGACCTGTCCCTTGATCCCTAACAAAGGCGTTTGTGTAAGAACCAGAACGGCACTGACGCGTGGGACGACGTACAGAGGTCTGACGAGCCCGTGTCAAGCTGTACAGAGTACTCTGGTGCTGAGCGTTAGAGACGCAATATAAACGGAGGTAACGGAGATGTGCGCACCAGTGCCGCCAACAGTAACCTAGAGAGAGTTGAGTCGCAATGGATTGCATCTGGTGACGGTGACTTACATTGGCCAGGTAAATCAAATCTCGGACGTTGCTAATTCACAATCTAGTGAGAACATTGGCGGATTGGCGAGGATAATGGACCGACTTGAGATCATTAGGCGAGTCTCCAGCGGCGAGCACGTTGTAGGAGATGCCCCCGTGATCTTGTGCCCTCTTTTCCAGAGGTGAAAAGCTGGAGAGCTTGGAGCGGGTGACGGGAAGATGGATGGCGTGTGAGGTTGATGCGACGAGGAGCAACGCGAGGGACAAAAGAAGGACATTCATGGCGACCAAGAAAGGAGTGTGGGGGTGGAAATGAGTGGGAGGGGTGGACGTCGTCCGAGACGACGAGAGGAAGAACTTCACCCGGAGTTGGTGCAGACACCAGATCGACGAGCGGACGCGGGGTTTGTCCCATTTCGGACTGGCTGTGATGCATCAAAGCCGCCAACTGCCGGCTAAGTAATCCCGCATCACCCGCCTTTGCCGCTGCCCACTGCCGTTCCTTGCGGCCAACCTCTTCATCGGTCCAGGTTGTGTACATTTGGCCGCATTTACCCAGATCGCTGCATGGCAAAGCTCGTAACCTCCTCCAGGGGCCAGGGTTTATTGCAGCCGAAGCGGCTCATTCGCGACCACCAAACGCACTTACGTCTGCTACTCGGGAGTCCATGGTGCGGGGTGCTTTTGTTTCCCCACCGGATGGATCCGACGCGTGAAAGTTATGTAATTGTAAAGGCGGATCATCGATCAAGCGACCTGCAGCTGGGGTGAGGCCGTCGTCCTCGTCCCCACTGATCATCTGTGAAAATGCCCCCTCCGGCGTCCAGAACCTCCATCCTTCGCCTCATCAACGCGTCTCAGCACGGCTTGTGTCCTTGCCACGGGGCCGGGGTCTCTCACAGTCACCACCACAACCCAGTCTCAGCTTTGAACCAGTTGAGGAAGTTCGCTACTCCAGTTCAGCTCCCGGGTGACAAAGAGTATGCCTTTGAGGTGTGTTCAAAGGACCGACGACTCTTGAGTCTGGTCTAATCAACGCCAGGTTGCTGCCTCCAACTTGCGATTCGGTGAGGGCGTTACAGCGGAGGTCGGAATGGACCTCAAGAACATGAAAGCACGCAAGGTTGTACCTCTCCTCGGGCTTAGTCCTCAACAATTAAACATCTTCGGCACGTAGGTCGGAGTCTTTACCGACCCTAATGTGGCAAAGTTGACCCCGATGAAAAATGTACGATTCAGACCCTCCCTTTCCCCGCGGACTCTAAACCCCACGCTCAGACGCTTGCTTCTCTGCAATCCCAAACCGACCTCCCGTTCGAAGTATACGACAAAGGTGTGTGCAGTGTCAAAAACAGAAACATGTATCCCTACCTATGTTGTTGTTGCAGTTGTTTCAGAGCCGACCGAGGCCAGCTGGCGGGACGCCATCGCTTGGGCACGCTCACATGACTTCAGTCATTTCCTCGCGTGCGCAAGTCATCTACCGGGCTTACGAATCTCTCGTTGATATCCCAACAGCGTCGGTGGAGGCTCCGTCATTGACACTGCCAAGGCTGCAAACTTGTGAGAACGGCTTTTTTGTACATGTCAATGAGGCTTAGTTGGCTAGGTTTACCGTTTACAAGGATGCTGACCTTATGGATTTCATCAATGCCCCTGTTGGTTCGACAACTCTCCCTGCTTGTAGCCCCGGCCACTATACTGACAATGCTTCAGGCAAAAGCTTACCAATAACCGAGAACCTTCGGCCATTGATCGCAGGTCAGTTCCCCCTTGTCATTCGCTTGGAGTCTCGGGTTGACCTTCTCGATAGTTCCCACAACTGCTGGAACTGGTTCCGAAACTACAGGCACTGCAATCTTGGACATCACTTCCAGAAACTTCAAAACCGGTATCGCCAACCGCGCGATGAAACCCGTTCTGGGAATTGTTGATACGCTGAACACTGATACCTGTCCGACCGCTGTCCACATCAGTGCTGGCCTTGACGTTTTGGGTCACAGCCTTGAAAGTTATACCGCCATTCCGTACGTCAGACATATCCCACGATTCTTCGCGTACCTCAAACTCTGTCATAGCTATTACGAGCGGATGCCTCGGCCGGCTAACCCGATCCTGAGACCCGCTTATCAAGGCAGTAACCCCATGGCCGACGTGTTCTCGAGGTGGGCTTTGCAGACTTGCGTGAAATATCTCCCTCGGGTCGCCAAAAACCCAGATGATCGCGAGGCCAAGAGGCAGATGCTGTCAGCGATGTTTTTGCTCCTTCTCTTGACAAACCTCCTGACTTCCTTGCGGGTAGTTTGGCTTCGTCGTTCGCTGGTATCGGATTCGGAAATGCCGGTGTTCACTTGTGTCACGGCATTAGTTACCCTGTAAAGTCTTGCTTCCATCCCAAGCACCCCGAAATACTCATCTCGCCCTTGTAGATCTCGGGCTTGAACAAGAAGGGACCCAAGTACAAACATCCGGGCTACGTCACCGACCTACCTATCATCCCGCATGGAATTTCGTAAGTGGCTAAAACATGAAGGAGCGTCGCCTACTCAACGTTTCTTCTGTTCAGAGTCGCCTTGACGGCACCTGCAGTTTTCGAGTTCACCGCCCCATCGTCGGCTGAGCGCCACCGTGACGCACTCGCAGTCTTCCACGATACTGTACCCTCGGATCCCTCCATTTCTCGCATCCCGGACCACGAAATCGGCGCATATCTCTATGAAGCTATTGCGAAATTCCTTGACGGTCTTGGCGTACCCCGCGGATTGAAAGCCGTCGGGTATACCCACAGTGACATTGATGCTCTCGTCACCGGAACTTTACCACAACGGAGGGTCCTCGATCTGGCACCTGGCATCGGAGATGTGGCCGGCGCAGATGGGCGGGAGTATCTGACTAGGATCATCGAGAGATCGATGGAGTACTAAAGTTGTTACCCGGTGTGTGTGCATTCGAAGCCGCAGATCCGCTGGAACGGCTCTGTTCGAGCTTGGGCGGTGATTTGGAGGAAGCGTCTCAACTATATAACACGGAATTTCAGGACCTTTGTCCCCGGTGACATCCACGCACGAAGCAAATCAGAAAACACCTGAAACTTGATGGAGAGACTATACGACCCCTCTGACGCGCTCTTCGCGATTCGATGACGATGGACTCTTTGGTGACCCGGCGGCCACTTTTCAGTGCAGTTGATGCAACCCGCCATCCAGATGAAATGGAATGAAGGAGTCAGTGTTAAGTTGCGAAACGATCAACTCCCCCAACCAGGGATGCACTTTAAACCCGATCTTTTTGGAGCAAACCCTGCCCATTCAATCGGAGCGCGGAATTGTATCGGCCGTAAAAATGGATCGTCCTCGGCTCCGGTGGCCCTCCGTGCCTTCCACTGCATACTGAAATCTGGACCCTGGGTGTCAGGCTGCGACTGTGGCTTTGCCCGGACATCATATGTCAGATTTGCGGGGAACCCTCCTCGTAGAGTTTCAGTCGTTGCTGAAGCGCTGACCGGTTTGTGCGGTGCTAACACTTTTGGTATCTTGAATGGTTGTGCCGTGCATGTGTCTGCAGATCATAGAGGGTGCTGTCTTTGGGATGTGATGGTGTCTTCCATGTGCATGTACCTGGGAGGGGTGCTATCTGTAAGACGCCTCGGATACAGTTCACTCTTCGGATCGTAAACATGTGTTTTCTGAAGCTGTTTCCTCGTCCAGGGAGGTGCCTGAGTACAGACGTGGCACGCAAGTCTCCTTCCATTGATCAGCTCTATATCCCTCTCGCATGCCAAATCTCTTCAGATGATCAAGTACGCCGGTAATTTCCCTGGTTTTCCCGCTATATTCGTAAACGCTCACCGCGCTCCGTCCCGTTTCAGTGCTTACAACTCTCTCGGACGAGGTTCACACTCCATTTATCGAATTTTCTCGGTGTGGATCATCTAGGTGCTACTTTGGCGGGGTTGGGAGAAAAAGGGATGGGGTATGCCGCCACCATCTTTCGTTGCAAGGGTGGTAATGCTATTCGCCGACCAACCGCAACTTGGGCAGCTTTCTACCTCCCCCCACCCGTTCAACGTTGGTTCGTGAGAGCCCACTGTGATCTCACCTCCACACCACGGAATCGCTATTGTCCAATTCTACTTATACGAGATCTGGGTCAGATGCGGTGCTCGCTCACGCAACTTCCTAGTGCTGGAGGACTCGACGAGGCGAGACAAACAACATTACCCTACGCCTACGCTGCTGATTTTGTGCTGTTAGGGTCCGTGGAGTGTGCTCTCTCCTATTTCCTGAGCAGCCAGTCAGTCATGGCAGGGAAGTATGTGACAGCTCTCCCCCAGCTACATCGCTCTTAAATACACCCTTTGATTCTATGCTGCTGTTACGAAATCTGGCTTTAGGATGCGTTGCTGTCGAGCAGTAACAACTTCGGGGGGCACCCGCCGCTCGTTGATGCGTAGAAGGATTCCTTGGGATGACGAGGAACTTGTCGTCGGGTGACCCACCTGTGTTTCGATCAGGATTTATTCTCGCCGACAGGGAACAGTCGAGGTGAGCGACTTTGTAGCGATTGTGGTGTTGCCAGACCAGAACATAGATGTCACAGACAATCTAGAGATACACGTATGTAAAACAAATGCAACCTGAGAAACAGGGAGACATGACACAGGGTGCGGATTAACGAGCGCGGAGTAGTGCACGCATATGAGTGGAGGAAACAGATCAAGAAGAGGGCGTTCTTGTGGTTGGAGAGAAAGAGAAGCATTGAAGAATACAACCGGAGCCGAGGTGAGGGGACAAAGTATTCAAAATGGTGAACGCGACGCAACGGCCGATGCTACCACCCAGTTCCCCTGAGCTTGGGACGGAGAAGCAGCAACGGTTTCCGGGAGCTCACCATCTTGCATTGCCTCTTCGACCCACTGGAGGAGCCTCCCAGAGATCTCTGCATCCCTCGCAGCCCCAAGCCTCTCAAACGAGTCGATAGCACGTAATACCTCGGACTTTGCCTCCACAAATCTACCTTGCAGATACCAAATCCTAGCCCGCAGAGCCATCGCGCGACCCAGGGTGTATGGTTCGTCGACCGCGTGCGACTCGGCGTGTCCAGCGTGAGCGTGTGCGTCATCGAACCTGCCTTGGTTTAAAAACAGTTGTGCCAGGCCGTAATGAGTCCAAAACAGGCTATATTGCCAGTTGAAGGAGGATGCAATTCCGAGGGCCGTCTCGTAATGGTCCATGGCCTTCTCCGTCTCGTCCTTGGAACGATAGATATTGCCGAGAATCCGATGACATTGGCAGGTCAGAAATTGATCGCCTTTTAGGAGATTGATCGCGCGCAACACCGTTTCCTCTGCAGCTTCGAACTGGTCGTCATCGTACAACAGCGAAGCGATCTGGTGTAAACACGTTGCTTGTTCATTTTCGTCGCCCTGCCGCTCGTAGATTTCCAATGCTTCTTTCGCCTGTTGTATTCCTTCCCCACAGAGACCCAGTTGGCGATTTATATCAGATAGGCGCCTTAGTGTTAGAGCAACCCAGCTGTCATCCCCCCGTTCTCTGCAGAGCCTTGAGGTATGTGTAAGGAGTCGTTTGGCTTCCGTGAGATTTCCGACTGAGCCATACAGCCGTGAGAGACGGAGCAAGCATAGTGGCTTGGAGGGGTGGTCATCCGGAAGCTCCTTAATCTTTGGTCCCAGTATGACAAGTCGTGGTTTGTGCCAATAGAGGTGATCCATGAAGCCAATGCAGGCATCCCAGACACTGGTTGAGTTTACGTCTAACGTGGTGAAGACGTCAAGCATCTGCTCGATGTTCGCATCCTCTGGCACGATCCACCGTGATTCTCCGAAGCTGGGTTTATCAGGGTCGAACTCAACCGACAATCGGGTGAAGTAACACTCCTTGGTTGAGCAGAGGAGTGGAACCGACATTGGATCTTTGGGGTAGAGGTGGTCGCGAAGTGGGGCCAGCATCGTGACAAAGCCACTGCTTCGATATGTGAGGGAAAGGATGCAGAATTTGTCAAAGATGTTTTCTCGGTCGGGTATGGTTGGGAACAGCCAGTCAAGGCTGTCCTCGTTGACACCCCTTGGGAAGAAGGCAATGACTTCGAGAAGCCTTCGAGCATCGGGGCCAAGTGTTTGGAACATCGGCGAGGCCAGCGAAAGGTCGATTGTAGCGGCAAGGCCCTTGCTATGCTCCGTTTCCAGTACCCCTGTTCGCCGTCTTTCCCATTCTCTCGCTAATCGACCGGCATCCCACTTGTTGTGGTATCCAACGGTGGCGAGCAGGGTGATCGACAGCGGATGGGAGTCGAGTCGTTTCAGGATATTGTTGACCAAATCGGACTGCTCGTCACGTTTGTAGATGCGATAGAAGGTGTTGCGCGCAGCCTCCGTTGACAACGTCGGGATGTCAATCGGCTCGCAGTTGGGAGGGATGGTGGAGATGCGAGAGGTGATACAAAGACAAATGTTGTTGAGGTGACTCAGCTCCTCCACCACAGCATATATCTCCCTGGCGTCGACTCCCTGTGGGTCGAGAATGGATTCAGCGTTGTCGAGAATTATGAACATTTCCCTGGAAGATAGGAATGGTCGGAGAGGGGCCAGATCCTCCGGGTCCTCGATGCCCGCGCCGATGACTTTGGAGAGTCGGCGGAGGAAATGTGTGGTCGAGGCGGGGAATTGGTCGCATCGGATGAACCGGCGGTTGACGCCAAACCGTTGCTCGATGCGATCGCTATGAAGGACGGTTAGGGCGATAGAGGTCTTGCCGATCCCCCCAACACCAATGAGAGCGATTGGAATGAGGCTCTCTGCCAAAGCAGTGATCTCCTCGGTCAGCTCGTCGCGTCCGAAGAAGATTCTTGGTGGTGGGGGTGGAGACTCCCCAGGTGCGCTGGATGAAAATATAAGACGTTGGATCCCTCGGCAGTTGGGATCGCTAACCTGGTTTGAGCCTAGACGGTGATCAGTATTTCTTCAGTGAGGCGGTGAACACGGATGTCGCTCACCGTCCGATTTTGATTGTCGGCACCCTCACGAAGTTTCAACACGTTCTGATGTATATCGGAAACTATGGTATGAGTATTTATAACCAGCTCGGTCTGAAGAAGGGACAGTTAGCGGCGGCCGGGTAGGAGCGCGATAGACACACGTTGAAGACATGGAGGATCCTGTTGAGGTCTGACTTCCAAGCGGCAATCACATCCTTGTCATTCCTTGCGTGAAAAAATCGAGAGACCACATGTCGTTCGCTCTGTTTAATAACCTTACTTTGTATTTTCGCAACAGTCCTGCGTTCGGGTGCGTAATAGGTGGAAGGCTTCAAACGTGTATCGCTGGCTTAACTCACGTCGTCAATTGGTTTATCGCATCGCGCACGGACTGATTGAAGTCGTCCAGTTTCTTCTCATTCATTCCTCGTTCGAGGGCTTGACAGATATCGGCGCAGGATAATCCAAGCTCGACGTAATCCAGTTCGTTGACCATCGAGTCCTGGCTATGCGTCAATCCGGAATGCCCCATCGCGGAGAAGGGAACGTACCCGGATCATTGTGAGAAGGACGCTGACGGTGCCAAAAGCTGCCTTGGCCGGTGCGATACTCGAGATCTCCTTCGCGAGATTGAGGGCATCGATGGCCATATTCAGTGAAGAGAGAGCGCCGTCCCGTCCCTTCGGTCGTTGGGAGTCGGTCGCCATGGTTGAAATACAAAGTCGATGTAAGGGAGCGGTGCGCCGCGGAGGCTGTGATGAAGAGTCTGAACTCTAATGGGGATGGGCGGCTCCTTCGTCATCACACGCCTCGTGCAAACGGGTCCATTTGGCGAATCTGCGGCTGTAGCATCTGAAAGTGCATTCGATCGGAAGCTGATCACCGCTCCGCCCCCTTCATATATAGATCCGTGCCCGTCCTGGTTCGGGGCTGTAGATCCAACCCAGGAGCCGTTTTTTGGAAGGATGTACCCGAGTGAATAGACTGAGTTCCGTCGTGTGTGGTTATCCAGCCGCTCTGTGGAGTTAAATCGAGTAAGCACGAAGAGCACCATCAGAGTGACCAAAGGGTCATCCGGACATAGGGGTAAGCATTGCCGCAGGGGTATAACTAACGGATCTATCTGCCTTGTGCCTCTCCCGTCATCTGTTCTCTTCCACCACACTCACCGCACTGGTTGCTCGACTTGTCTTTCTTCTGGGCTGGAACCTTGATTTATTCTCAAACTCTGTGACTGGAAACATGGCTATAATATCCTGCTTGCTTGCGCTCCTGTCGCTTTCTCGGTTCGCCCTTGGTGCTGTAACCCCTATCGCCCCTGGTCCTGGGGAGGTCTTCACTGCTGGCTCGAAATGTTCTATCTCCTGGGCACCTGACGAATCTGGGGAATGGAAAAGCTTCTCCATCGGTCCGTAAAATTCGCTTCGCCTTCGCCTTCGAGTATACAATGACTACTTCCCCTAGATCTCATGAATGGTTCAAACTCCAACATGTCTCTCATTGTGAACGTAGCAGAGGACCTTGACGGGACGGATCCTTCGCTCTCTCCTTACACCTGGACTTGCCCAGACGTCGACCCCTATTCGACCATTTACTTCTACCAATTCACCAGTGCTGCTGATAAGTCAAGTGCGGCATGGACCACCCGCTTTACGGTTCGTACACCCATTCTGGAGACCAAAGCCACCCCTGAGCTAGTTACACAGATCACCTCTCCCGCTGGAGAAGCCACTGTCCCTCCGCACGCCAAGCAACCCAACGGTGATGCCATTCCCTGGGGAATCGGAGCTCTACGATCTGGACCCTCAGTAGCTTCAAGGGAGAAGTACCACGGCAGTAGTTCTACGGAGGAGACCGATTCGGACGAGAACTACGACAGTAGTGAAGACGAAGAAACAGGTCAACGGTCCAGCAGCAGCAAAGTTAAAGGAGGGACAGATTACGACGACGAAGTCTCCACAACGGAAACCAGCGTTAGGAAAGGTGGTAGCGCAAGCAGCGGGACGTCCGGCGATGATTCCGAGGATTCTGATATCTCAGAGGACGATGAGACAACCTCGGGCACGAAATCCGGATCCTCGGAATCTACTTTGAAGGATACTGAAGAAAACTCGGGAGACCCGGATCCCGCAGGCTCGAAGATCAGTGGAACCCAGGGAAGCGATGACTCTCTGATCAGTGCTGAAGATGAGGAATCCGAACCTGAGGGTATTGTTTCTACCTCTTCGCGCTTAAAGACTGTCTACTCCAAGCCAACTTCGACACCGTTTAATATCAACGCCGCAACCCCGACACTTCCACTCCCTTCCACTCCCTCGTCATCTGTCCAATCTGTCGGCTGCGCTGGTGGCATAAACGCCACTTCTTCCTACTGCTCCGCGCCGGGTTCTATCAACTACGCCACCTACGCCTCGGAGCTGGACTCGAAAGCGTTCGTTGTCGCTGTTTTAGTTTGTTCGTTTGGATTACTGCAGTTAGAGTAGAGGTTTCAATACATCCGAAACAACAGGAATGGGTGTGTCTAATGGGTGAGGCAGTCCGCTAGTCAGCGGGCTTCACGCCCGTTCCTTCAAGTATCCTGCGCGGTAATCATGAGATTCCCGTCCCTGTCCTGATCTGGTCCACAAGCGTTTGCCAATAATTAAGATCCGAACCAGCTGTGGCACTACTCCATGGCTGGGGAGAGACCATCGATAGCGAGCTCGGGGCAAGCCAACCAGTCTGATCGTCTCCACCTAGTGTCATGTTCCACGGGAGCCCAGTCGCGATACCGGATTCATCCATGAGTGAACTGGCGCTAATGCTGTTGCACCAATGGTCGAGAAGTGATTGTGCCGTGAGGTCTTCATCTGGAGAGCCTCCACCGTTCGCAGGTGAAGCTTGTAGGGCGAACATGTTCGCCAGAAGGGGGGTAGATGTCGTTTGTGTGGAGGTGGGGGTGTCGGGGTGCGTGATGGCCTGAATAGCGCTGGTGCCAGGGATTTTTGGCCGCTGGAGCCCAAGAAGTAGGTGTGCGTCGTTCGGAGGTTCTTCTGACGAGTGCTTCGAGTCATTGGACATTGCGTCGGCTCTCTGAGCAGCCTTTGATTTGAGGAACTCGATGGTCTTCACTTCCCTCACGGTCGTCTCGTCCGTATACTGCATGTCTTGGTGGTCTTGCAAGAACACGTCGACAATCGCCACCATGGTCGGGGCATCTGGCCCATTCGGGTTGAGAATGAGATAGATAGCCGCAATCATTGCAGCTTGGAACTCTCGAAAATGTGTCGTGATAAGACTTGACTTCTGGGTGTCGGTAAAGGCCCGGAAATCCTGACGGATGTGGAAATATTTCACTGTCGCGTTAAAGCAGGCGTTTCGTGACTGGATATAACGATCTGAACGGAGAAGATAAGGGCGATGCAGTGTGATCTTGACGAACATGAGCTCCGTGAGTAGTAGGAAACGATGGGTGACGAGGAATGGCAGTTTGTCGTCCAGTGATTTGTCTGGTTGGTAACGGAAGTGTGGGGGAAGATTGTCCAAGAATGCGGTCAATTCGTCGTCGAGTTTTAGAACCTCGGAGTAGTGTGTCGGTCTCTGCACCTGCTGAAAGTGATGCACAATTCCACCCATTATCTTAGCGAGTCCGTGTCTAAGCAAAACGAACGTCATAGGGGTGGGAGAAGAGAGGGGAGGGGGGTGATCCATCGGTAATGTCATGTCATAGTCCAGGTTGAGAGGGGGAAGTGTTGAGGAGTATTCATCCAGGATGGACATGGGCCGGCCAAGGATCAAAGCGTACGAATGGTCCGCATGGTACAAATAGGACCATATTCGACGCCTGTACTCGGCTTGTTTACCGTCCAGACGCTGCAAACAGTTAAGAGAGTTCACAGATGATTGAAACAGCGGCTCACCATAACCGATGCATCCCTATGGAGGCCCAACGACTGTGCAGTGCTGACGGCGGCGCCTAACTGGCTCCAACACTCCGTTATTCGCCGGTCGAAGGTAAGAAAACGAGCGCTCTGTAATAACTAGAAGTAAGCACGTAATTTCTCGGAGATTCTTGGTACCTACTAGGAGACGGGTCCAAATCATCTCCAAACAGTTGGGTTGGATAGCGACCGCCACGAGAAGGGACCGACGCGCTGATATTGTGAACAGAGACAAACGTAGCGACAAGCGTAGGTACTTACAAGACCAGTAATATCGCTGTGAGGTCAGACGTCTATTCCTCACATCCCCACACAGCCGCTCAGGTGCGAGGCGAGCGGCTATCGCGAGCACCACGAAGAGGAGAGGGAGGAAACGGAGATCCCCGGGTGCTACAGTAGCACTAGACGAGGACATGGTTGATACAGAGGTGCGGAAGTCATTTTCTGGGAGAGGATAGCGAGTCCAATTTCTTCAGGGCGTTTGAGCGCGTGACTTGAGGTGAAATCGAAGAGAGGCTCACATGCGGTCGAAATAGTAATCAATAAGATCGTTCATTAAGTTCTTTGGGGGTAGTTCTTGTAATAGCTCGGCAATTTTGTGAGGTGAAACCCCACAATCCTGAATGAGCGCGTTGAGCTTATCCGCGGCAGAGTGTTCCCCTGCAACCCCAGCACTCTGAGCAGCAAAAGAGAGTAATCTGTCATTTGTTGAGAAGCTGGAATCGATGGCGGACTCCCGGTGATCAACGATGTGATTAATCTGGATCCGATCAGTATTATGAAGTAGGCAGCCGATGTTGACCGCACCTGTTCAAGGACTATTGGTGATGCAACCGAACCGACAGCGCTGCTTCCGAGCCAAGTCCCCCTGTAGAACACCCCGGTCATGTTGTCGTTCCCTTCCGCGATTCCAGTGTCGTCCTCCATTCCGGAAGAGGCGGAACGGTGGCCAAAATTGTTGTCCGACTGCGACCATAGCTGAGGGACTGCGGCTTCAAGGACAGACTCTACACGAGCAAGGCGTGAATGGATGTCTTGATCTGGCTTGCCAGGGTTGTAAGCCTTGCATAACTCGGGAACTTTCCGGGAAATACAGTGAGAGCACGGAATTTGCCTGTCGCACTTGAAACATAAGTTGGTATTGCGATGTGACCGAGTGGTGGTAAATCTTACCTTTTGCTTCCGACGGTGGCATTCTCCGCAAGAGTAGCTGGGGGACGGTCAGAGACAAGCTCTCCACACAGAGGGATGACTGTAGGATAAATAATATATACCTGGCTCTCTTCCTGGCTTTTTTGGACGGATTTGCACTCGAGAGGTCCTCCTGCGACTTCCTCTTTACCGAGGATAGGCTGTCCATAGCGGACGAAACTTGATCGTGGTGAGCGTAGAAGGAGTGACCTCGACAAATTCGCTTACGATCAAAGCACCACAGCGTGGGATCAATCACTCTGACTCCCCTGAGCCGACAATAGTCCGACGAAGCCATGAACGGTCTGGTTGACGACGATGAGCCCGCATGGCGTGAACTCAAACTCACCCTCGAACGCCCCTCTACGGACGACCAGGGGAACCCCATCCGCCAGTTGCTAGACGTCACCTCCGAAGGTCAACAGATCTACGAACCGTACGTGCGTGTTCCGCCCCTCATCTGCGACTGCCACTTACATTGTCCCCCAGGGCCCCAGATCCCAGCAAACAGCTCGCAGAGAACATCCGCCGGGTGTTTGCTGAGCGAGGTCACGATTTTTTTGAGAAGAGGGATGGCGCAAGCGGGAGGATTGACATTGGGAGCTCTAATGGACTCGATGATGGGGACGAAGAGACCAGCGCCGAAGCCGCGAATTCGTCTACGCAGCCCATGACTCCGGAACAACTGTTCAAAATGCGGTCAGACATCATACCACGCCTCGAGTGAGTCCTCTGTCGGCATCATGTATTACGCACATTTTTAGCGTTTCTTTCTTAGCATCGCGCTCGGAGAGATGACCGAAGCCAGAAATCTATTGCTGCTGTTATTGTCATCTGTTTCGGCGAAGGAGTCCGATAAAGACGATCCGCCGGTCCCCAACCTTCCGCCTAAGGCACTGACAGCAACCACTGTGACCAAACCATCACCCATACAGTCTGTCCAGACCTTTGACGCACAACTGGTCATTGGGGGCAAGGATGAATCGCTGCGGAAGGCCGCCAACTTGTTCAAGACGACTGCCGCCTCCATGGAGGAATCCCGACTGCATAATGAACGGTATTGGGCAAATGCCCTCAAAATCCGGAAGGACAATTGGGGGTTGTTACCTGCACCACTACCATTCGGGTCGTTTCTAGGGAAGGGTGCGGATAAAACTTCGAGCGACTTTTTAGTGTCTTTCGGAATGGAAGAATGTCAGTTCCATGTATGTTTTCTCCAAAAACGCCCCATTGAACCGACACCTAGCCCCCGCGACGTTCAGACGTAAAGCAATCGGCCATATGGCAACCTATGGTGAAAACACTTCGAGTGCTCTGGTTTATCCACACCGTCAAAACACAAGGTTGAGGGTCACACTGAAACTGACTGACAACAACGGTGTCAGACAGTTGTTTCACAATCGCGTCGTGCTGGAAGACGAATCAGAGTTGTACGGTTCACTCAAGGCAGCTCAAACAGAGGTCGTTGAAGAGGAGGTCTTTTCTGTCCTCATCCGGGAGGCGAGCAGTCTCCCAACTGCCTCGGCTCGGGTCTCGGAACGCCTGATCGTGATTGAGGCGGCTCATGGGACGGAGTTGACCTTTGAGCTAGTTTGTCTATCCATTTCCGTATGCGCCGCCGGTGCTAATTTTGTAGGTTGACAACAGCCTGTTGCCACCGGGAGACGAACAAGATGGCCCGGAGTACAGTGGCTTCTACGGAGTGTTGTGCAACCTTGTCATCGCCGTCCTTCAAGTCTTGTTGGTTAGAGGCCATGGATATGAAAAGGGGAAGCGCCTTGGTGGCTCTGAGACATCACGCGTTGACCTGCAGAAAACCCCCGCCGCTGCTCAGCAACCTCGCATCCTGCAAAAGATCACAGATTTTACTCAATACCACGTTTTTTGCCGTCGTCTGAAAGAGGAACTGGACAAGACCGCGGAAACTCTGTCCGAAGTGGGGATCAAGACCCTTCTGAGGTTCAACCCCGCAGGGGAATCAAGTCACCAGATCATTAAGCTGCTCACAGAGAATAGCGACCGGCGCCTGGGAGGTGACGCAAGCCTCTACATGGACGAAAGGTATATCAGCCTTATTTTTCTGACGTGGAACTATGGCTAAGCATACGATAGATATTCATTGCGCTTCACTTTCGAGTCGCCATCAACGTTGGCAGCTCATTTGACCAATACGACCCTCTCAATATCATCCATTCCACAGTTATGCCAGCTGCTTCAGGACGAGACGGAACGGTTCCTTCTTGGGAGAATATGCGAGGTTGGTCGGGAACTCTGTGAACCAGTCAACGGGGCATGGTTTTTGGACCAGTTGACATCCAGGAGTGTTGGTCGATGGGAGGGCAACGTCCTGTACGCCGGGTTTTTCACTTCCACGCAAAGCTACTGACCGTGATCCAGTGACTTCCGAATATCGTTCACCGGAGAGCCTGTGACAATACGCTGTTCCGCTCACAAGCTGGAAGGGACTCACAAACTTGAGACGATCTTCGCAGCTTACGATGGGAATGGCGGGCCACTTATCAAGTGGGTGTACAAAACGATCAACCGGGTACTCAATGGATGAAGCATATCTCGTTATGTCTTGTAACATGAGGTCTCTGGCACGGAATGTAATAAACCTAATCCATAGACATACAAAGCAGCCAGACAGCAATGCGGCGTATCTACTCCTCATCATCATCAGCAGCAGCGTCGGCGCCGGCCTTGAACGCCTCAATCTTGGTGGCGATGTTTTGTAGACGCTGCTCGCGGGTGAGCCTGGGGGTCATGTGCTTCTTGGTCTCGGCCGCCCAGTCTTGTGTCTTATCTGTTGGCTTGAAGGTTGGATCTTCCCGTATGGCAGCGTAGGCGTTCCTATATATCTCCTCGATATCGGCAGATCCGATATCGTCGGCGAGGTAGGTCGAGAACTGCTTCTTGAACCTGACGCACATGTTAGGCTGAAAGGGGAAATGCTCCTCAGGGTCTCTCACCTCTCGTCATCTTCCTCCTCCAAACTCTCCATGTACTCAGCAACGTGACCACCGAAAATATACTTCTTCAACACCTCAGCATCTAGCTCTTTGCTTTCTGGGTCATAGCCTGGGAAGCGCTTCTCATTGTGGGGGACGTAGAGACCACCGTCACTAGCGCCCTTAAGAGCACCGAACACACGCGAACCGGTGGAGGTTCGCTTGAGACCAACGTCAAGATAGACCTTGAACGGTCGGGGGGCATCCTCGTCGTCGAGGGCCGCCGTCGTCGAGATGGTGCCGTCAGGCTCTGCCACACCCACATATTTGTCAGCGAGGCCGAGTTTTGTCAGAGCCCGTCGAGCAGCAAGGAGGCCAGTTGCGTAAGCTGCCCCAAGGTTAGAATCACGTTCCGGGTTTCTGACGACTTGTACGCTCACCGGCGGTCCAGTTAGTAAGACCGTGGTTGATTCCATATCGTGGGAGCTCCTTTGACCGGGCAGCGGTGAGGACGAAGTCTCCGGAAATACGGGCGTAAATGATTTGAACGATGATCTCCTTGTTAGTGAATCGGACAACAAGGCGGTATTTCGGTGCGTTGCTGTCGGGAATTCTCGTCAACGTTTGCTCAGTAAACTCAGACCCGACCCACTATTTGTTCTTTGCCTGGGTAATCAGGCGTTTGCGGGCATAGTCTATTAGGGTGTGAGATTCTCCAGTGGATGAAAGTGCCCAAACGCAACTTACAATCGGTCTTTCCTTCCCTTCTCCTACGGTACTTGACCTGGAATCGCGAGAAGTAGGCGTCTGACTTGACCTTTTTGACGAATGGCATCTGTAGAATGATATTAGAATCAGCCCAGCGATCTACAAACTACTGGCCCACCGTGATTGTCTTACCGTGTACGAGTGTGGATCGCACTCGTTGCCGAGCAATCTTGTGGAGGTGGCTGGGAAATGCTTATGTAAACTGTACAGGACCGGAGTTGTCATTCCAGGACCGTGAGAAATAGTTGCTAGAAGGGGTCTATCAGCGCCACTCTGCCTCACTGACTCCCGACCTCAAGCCCGCTCCACTGCGACTACCGACCCTGGTTCACCTGCTGCGATGAGTAACCCATACTATCAGCAATACCAACAGCAACAACAGCAACAGCAGCAACAATCTCAAGATGTGAACCCATACCATCAACCTTATCAAGGACCGATGTACCCCATTGCCGGATCCTCTTCCAGCCATACCGCTCCTGTCCCGGCCAATGCGTACGAATACGATGTCGGAATCCTCGCCCAGCAAAGTGTTTACGTCCCAGGAGCCATGATTGACAAGCGTGGCGGAGCGGGAGGGAAGCTTGCCAAGGGTGGTAAACGCACGACGGTTCTGAGGAAGGGAGCTGGGACTGTGTACGAGGATCAGACATTGTTGGAGTGGAACCCAGGTGAGAATTATATGAGTTATTGTAGTAGAACTATGCTCACCCTATGTTTAGCTTGGTTCCGTTTGTTTGTTGGAGATTTGAGCAACGATGTTTCTGACGACGTGCTAGCGAACGCATTCAACAAGTACACCTCGTTCACGAAGGCTCGCGTCATCCGCGACAGGCTCAGCGGGAAGGTAAGATATCTTCTGGTTGTCTTTCAGGTCCGAACACTTATGAGACCTTTCACAGGCGAAGTACGGTTTCGTTGCTTTTTCGGATCCTGAGGATTTCTTAAAGGCGTGGAAGGAAATGGACGGTAAGTCCATGTCATCTCGGCGTGTGTGTCGATCTTTACCGTCATTTTTTAGGAAAGTATGTTGGGAACCGCCCCGTTAAGCTAAGGAAGGCTGACAACCCTATCAATCCCGTGGACATTGGTTATCGGAAAGCGCGTCAACTGGAAAAGGAATTGAAGAACAACAGGAAGAAGCCGTATTAATGGCCCGTTCCCTCGCACACACAAGGAGAGTGTCATGTCCCACTGTTGGCCACGTTCACGCTCACCAGTTGGATCCAATATCGTCTTTTTCAAACCTAGAGTCCTTATCTCAGCGAATCCGAACCTTCATGCTTTCGGTGGATTTCTTCGTCTTTTCTTTACCTTGTACTTCATGTCGTAACATTCATACATAATACATCCCATCATGCTGACTCCTTAGTTCATGATCGAGTGCTCGGGAGCGTGGCGAGACCGAATCTCGACATCAACTCCATCCTCCATCCTTGCCGACTTTCCGGCAACAGCCCAACATGGACATTGACAGGTTGTTCAAGGTACACTGAACGTCCCCATACCCCGAGGAACTACTAAACCGAATGAACAGGTTCCAAAACTCCCGACTGGTGGCAACAAACGTCGGATGCCCGATGCGCCTACCCCAGACATGATTAAAAGGATGAAGATAGACGAGGAAGACACTGAGACGCGTCACTCCGATCCTTCTCCCAAATCACGAAAAGCCACAGTAGCAGACCTGGATGAGGACGGAGATGAGAGGATGGAAGATGAAGAGTTTGCACCCGGAAATGACGCGGATTACTTCGCGGAGGAGGACGAGGAAGGCAGGTTCTTTGGTGGTGGATTAACCTCCGAACAAAAGGATATCTTGAATATCTTCGACCAAGCTGGGGGTGAAGGGGTACAGGCTGATGTGAGTCCGGATGCTCGTCGCCTACTCATTCTAATGTTCAAAACTCATTTCTAGTTATATCTCTTAGGTGGAGGAGATGAATCTCACTGGAATCCGTAGACTGCTATTGAGACTGGAACGGGCTACAAATAAGAACCAGGACCAGAGGTCAAAGTACCCCGATGACCCAACAAAGTGTGTTTTAACTGCTATCCCCCTCGTGCACGTTCTCACAACATCTATAGATTCATCGACTCAGAAGCAGATTTAGACGGTGCTCTTCGTGCACTCATGCCGCTTGCTCAGGTGCCCATCCTCGCCTACCCAGAACTCGTGCGATCCAGTTCCGTCGCCCGCCTTGTTGGACTTCTTAGTCACGAGAACGCGGATATCGCCATCGACGTCATCGACCTCTTGCACGAGCTGACAGACGAAGACAACGAGGCAGACGAGGAAGAAGATGAGGAACAACGGAGTATGGCCGTAAAAGGGTTGATTGAGGCACTAGTGAGATTCCTTCATAAACTCGTGTGCTTTTTCACTCACACTTGCGCCCGGCAGCTGGAGAACTCGTTTTTGGAACTCCTGGTTGAGAACTTGGATAGGCTCAACGAGGAAGAGGAAGCCGATCGTCTGGGAGTTTTCCACGTTTTAGGAATTCTGGAGAATGCCCTTGGGTTCAATCCTGAAATCTCCAAAATCTTGGTCAAGAAAACGAAGACACTTTCCTGGACTCTGAACCAAATCCAGAGTCCGGTACAGGACGATAATCGAGGTTACGCCGCCGAGTTGCTCTCGATTATTCTACAAAGTGATCGAGAAAACCGGTTGACCTATGGCAAGAACGACGGGGTCGAAGTTTCATTAAAGGTCCTTTCTGTAAGCAATTGCAGGCGTTTCTTTGTCCAGCTATCTGAACAATGATTCAGCAATTTAGGCGGAAAGATCCCGCTGACGGGGAAGAGACCGAGTTCATGGAGAACGTCTTCGATGCCATGTGTTCTGCTCTTGCGGAGCCCGAGAACAAGCGACTATTCTTGGACAGCGAAGGTGTGGACCTGATGGTCTTGATGATGAAGTACGTCCTGGCTGAATTTTCGTCCATCATCTTACCTGACCTTGGACCTCAGGGAGAAGAAACTCGCTCGGTCAAGGGCGATTAAGGCTCTCGATTATGCAATGTCTGGTCCTTCCGGATCCACGGCCTGCGAGACTTTCGTGGACGCCCTTGGGCTGAAGAGTCTTTTTACGACTTTTATGGGAAATGCCACCAAGAAAAACAAGGCCATCGATGCACCCGCCTCTGAGGAGACCTCTCACACCCTTAGCATCGTCTCGTCACTGTTCACAAACCTCTCCTCAGAATCACCTGCGCGGATCCGCCTTCTCGCCAAGTTCGTGGAAAACAACTACGAAAAAGTTGATAAGCTGCTCGAGATCCGGGAGAGCGCGCAGAAGAGGTTGACGGATACTGTGGCTGATATCGAACAGGAGAAGAAGGTAATCACAGTTTGCGGCCTCTGACCGTTCTAACTACGGCCTTAGGAAATGATTGCGGAAGGTGAGAAGCCTGGAGAAGATGAGGAAGCGCTCTGGTATCTCCGACGTCTGGACGGCGGTCTTTTCACATTACAAACCGTCGATTACATTCTTGCATGGCTGACGATGGAAGACGATGGGGTGGGTCGTGTTCGCGTTTAAACCTTTACAAACCTGATTTCGGGCCAACTCTAGATCCTATTGCATATCAAGCAAATGCTCGGCCGCAAAAATAGGTCACTGCAAGATTTGGTGAAGACGTTACGAACCTATCACGACAACGTGGACGAGCCAGAGCCCACGGACGAATCAACTTTCTCACAAAAGGAGATCCTACAGAACCTCATGACCTTCCTTAGCGGCTCGTGATGCATGGTGGACGATGCAGTGTACTCGATTACGATTACATGTTACTTGTATATACTTTTCATATGAACCAAAGACCTCATGATCCCGTCAATGCAACGGAGGTGAACAACATATCCAGCGCGCCTTTTGTCTTCATCAGTTCCTGTTGGAACTTGATCTCGAGGGAAATCTTCTTTCGTAGACGGATGAACCATGAGTCTATCAACGGGGACTGCCCGAGTACTGGCAAGTACATCTCTAAAGGTTCTAGGGTTAAGTAAAGCACGCAAAGACACGGGGGAAGGACATACCAATCACGAGAGATCCGACGTCGCATACCAACTCCCCGAACCGTGGATCATGAACGTACTTCACCAGCAGAGCCAACACAGGCTCAAGGAGGACATCGTCGCGACCGGCTAACGCGGACCGCAGACCGTCCCGGTGGACCAGTTCTTGGATAACCGCGAACTTCGTCATAGGTGGAACTTGCTGGGAGCAATCGGGATGTCAATTATGACGACTATAAAACGGTGGCACGGCCTTCACCTTTCTTAGGATGGAATCAAGGGCAGTCGAGTACTTGAAGGATTTGAGAAGTTTATCATACTCGCGCAACTTTTTCTTCCGCCTGGCTTCAATACGGAACTCATCCACATCGCCTATGGGTTTCGATTTCCCCTTCTGCTTGACATGACCTTGACCGATATTCGGGAGCATCCCCAAGAATGAGTCAAAAGTTCCGGCCTTTAAAGCTGCTAAGGGTATTTCGAACTCCCCAGCAGCCGCCTCGGATGGTTTTGCCTGTCTCCTCCGGATGGAGAGCGTTCCATCTGACATCCCAGCAGCGATATGGGAATCGTCCGGCTGGAAGGGGGGTCAAGAGGTGGGTCAATGGTAAAGCACGGGATGAGGCTTACGGAAACGGCGAGTGACAATATGGGGGCGGGGTATCGCATCGTGTGTACAACTTTGTACGTTCCAACGTCGTACACTTTAACCATGTGGTCCAGGGATCCGGTCAGCAGACGGCTAGCGTTGCCGTTGAAAGCAAGGGAAGTGACGGTCTTTTGGTGGTTCGACATAGCACGCATGCATTTCCCACCAGCTACCAGGTCCCACACACGAAGAATCGGTCCAGCTGAGGACAGAACCACGGTACCAGAGGGGAACATGAGCACCTGCTCAACAGGTGTGGTACTCGAGGAGGCAGAATTTTGACGTCCAAAAATCATCTCGGCTTCACCACTCCGACTATCAAACAACCGGACAGTCCCGTCGTACGAACCAGTTAGTAGCAGATGTGGCGAGGATGTTGAGAATTGGCCAGATCGTACGTAGTCGGTATGCGACGCGAAGGTCGTGATTGCGCTCTGCGACGGAACATCCCACAGTTTGACGGTATTATCATCAGAACAGGAGACAACCTGGGTGTGGTCCAGGGTCGAGAATTTGGTAACGTGCACAGGTTGTTTGTGGGAGTCCAGTGTTCGAAGGATGGCGCGAGAGTTCATGTCGAATATCTACGAAAGTTCGAGCTTCAGTCATCCCAATGTCAGGACGTAAGTCACTGCACAAAAAACACGAAAGTACCTGGACCAAGCCCGTGTCATCCCCAGCAACTACCAGTTTTCCGTCCGATCGAATGTTTCCGCTTCGTGCGACATCCTTAAATCTCGAAATGGTCTTGGTGACCTTCTGGGTACGAGGTGCGTATATCTGAACCCTCGTAGCCGCAGTGACGGCATACCGATGGGGTTTGGAAGGGGAGAAATGAATGGAGGTCACCGGCGCATACTCCTTGATAAAAACTGGGTGTCTGTACTGCCGCCAATACCGCGAGTCGTAATTTGACTTGCTCGAACTAATATGAGGGTATTTCTTGACCACAACTGGTTGGTAGTCCATCTGATTCACGGCGCCGTGGGGAGCTGAACCCGAGCCGTTGGTCGGAGAGGAAAGAAAAATAGATTGCACGTGTTCACGGAGATCGACTCCGATCACGCAGGAAAGTAGCCGAGGACATGGTCCCGAAGGCGCGTGGCGAGATACGAAATATCGAATAAACGGGCACCACTAGGCCTAATACCCCCATAAAGGACCTCCCCATCAATAACAGTGGCCTCGACCTTGGTGGACAACACTTTGCTCATGTCAATTCGCATGATATCTTGATCCAAGACAACAAAGTCCGCTTTCTTCCCTTGTTCAAGTGATCCAAGTTCACGCTCGGTAAAGGACGCATACGCGGGATCAAGAGTCATTCCTTTCAATGCTTCCGCACGGGTTAACGCCTCAGAGGGGTACCTGGAGAGATGTAAATTATCGACAAGGACAATAGAAAATTCGAATTACCATCCTCCTGGCCCATGCGGGCTACCTCCGTCAACAGATAGGCGAGAAACAGCTGCATAAAACCCAAGCAATGGGTTGATGCCCTCGATAGGGAAGTCCGATCCCAAAGGCAGCACATTGACATGGGAATTCCTACGGAAAATGAGCCTCGGTCATAGAAAACGATGGTCGCACTGACAGAAGCAACGTCTTGAAAGCGTATGCCCCTTTAATTCTTTGAGGACCCTGCCAGACTATCAGGGATATAGGCTGGAATGAGGCCTAGAGCCTACCAGTCTGTTCTCCGCGTATCCCATATCACTCGTACTAGTAGGTGTCATCAGCGATGAATGCGTTTCATTTTTGTATTAACCTACGCATGGGTCGGTTGAACGCTGTTGATGACTGCAGGGCTTTAGCGGAGAGACGGGAAAGGTCAAAAATTCTTACCACCCAATCGCCCGGACCTCTCCAAATCACCGAGGGTCATTATCTGCGAATGCTCGATGCGGGGTCTGTTGTCCGTCACAAACCCAGGTTCCTTTGACTGCATCTCCTCGAAAATGTCCAGCACGATGTGATTGGCCCTGTCTCCGATCGCGTGTACATTCTGATAACGGGGATGTGTGAGCCTGGGAGTAGTATGCCCGCTTCCGTGCATACCACTTGCCAACTATGCCGCCATGCTTGCTCAATTTTTTTGCGCATGTCTTTGGGTTCTATTATAAGCAAGCCAGAAGTTGAGTTGTTATCCGAGTACGGCGCCAGCAAAGCAGCTCCCCAAGATCCCAAAGCGCCTACGAATCGTCAGCGTCAGCGAGTAACCGACATTCTTCAACCCTTACCATCCATGAACAGTTTGACGCTTCGGACATTGAGCTTTCCATTCTTTCCGTAGTCGACCAACGGTTTAATCTCGTTCCATCCGCTGATGTCGTCGAGCGAAGGGCCGGCACGCATCAAATAAATCCTGAGCTACGAGCTTGAGCTGCAGCTGCGTTCATCGATCCGAAAAGCGTAGTTCACTTACAGGCAACTTTCCTGTATCTGCCATCCTTCATATTGTTGAGCATAGACACTGCAGGTATCAAGTTAAGCGGGGCTTACTCCTTGAAGAGGCTAAGATATCGATCCTCTCCTCCAGCATCATGAATGGTCGTAAGGCCAACTTCCAACGCATCGCGCATCGTGGTCTTGAAGTAGTCTGCAACCTGCGCTGGGGTTCTGTCTGGGATTGGTACAAGTCCCATTGCGTTATCCACAAATGTACCTGAGGGACCCATTAGCAGCAATGAGGGGATATTTGATGCCAGTGTTATACCTGTGGGAGCGCCATCCTTGCCTCTGACGATTTCTCCTCCATCCACACCCTCTGGTAACTTTCCACCGGCAACCATCAATTCTAACACGGGTTTGCTGACCCAATTTGCATGACCATCCACTCTGGTGAGGACGATGTATTTTCCAGCGAGTTCAGGATCGTCGGAGAGGTCATCCTAGGAAGGGTCTGAGTTGCGGGTGTCGTGTGGTAAACCATGAACCTACGGCCGTCGGGAATTGCTTTGAGGCCCATCTGTTCTGGTCCCATCCCATACCCTCGATAAAGGTCGAGGGATCGTCGGCGACTTCAGGATGGCTACGGATATATGCCTTGATCCTTGAGATGACCTCTGAACACCACGTCGGACGTGTCACACGGTGCACGAGGACAGAGACGGACCTTCTACGGAATCCGAGCCGTCGAGCACGAGCTGCATCTTCAATCCATACTCAAGGATGTGAGCATGCGCGTCTGGCAGAGTGTTAGTAAACGAAGACTGAGACGGACTCTGTCATACCGGTCAAGCCTGGGACTATGATCGATCCGGGCTCCGTCTCATACACGGGTACAGTACCGGAGGCTGTAACAACAGAGTCTGTGGAACGGAACGTCATTACCAACTGCATTTATCTAGTTGAGCAGGGATTCACCTTTGGAGCCAATGGCGACTAGTCTACCGTCCTTGACTGAAATGCATTCCGCAGTGGGGTTGGTCTCATCGACGGTGTATATGGTTCCGTTCCCAGTTGTGCAGACAGCATATGACGAAGGATACCTAACGTCGGACACAGAGTTCCAGGTATAGCGTGCAAGAGTCGCCGTTGTGACTCCGAGCGCAAAGTTGCGAACGAGATTCATCCTTCTCCGGAGCGAAAGTTCAACGTGGCAGAAAACGCACAATGCGTCCGACAATCCGACTCGTGACGTCGCAACTAAAAGTGACGCACGTGACATCCCGCAATCTAAGCGATCATCGATCCTGGACTTTTTTCTCCTCTCCTCAACCACCATCAAAACCTCCCTCCGCTGTATTCTTGTACATTTTCCCACCATGTTATTGTACGAAGATGTTCTTACCGGGGACGAGATAGTCTCCGATGCTTTCCCACTGTGCGCCTCGAATTTCCATTCCGACCCTCTAGGTGCTTGACGCTAATTTATCAACGAGAATTTAGAAAACTCATCGATGATATCGTCTATGAGGTTGACTGCTCCATGGTTACTGTCAAGGCTGGCGCTGACGTCGACATCGGTACTGCGGATTCACAAACGCGTTCCAGGATTGATCACTGATCCTGGACAGGTGCCAACCCCTCCGCCGAGGAGCAGGATGAGGCCCTTGAAGAGGGAGCCAGTCAAGTTAACAACGTCGCCCATTCCTTCCGACTCCAGCTCACCACATTCGACAAGAAGTCCTATTTGACTTATCTCAAGGGCTACATGAAGGCCATCAAGGCTAAACTCTCAGAGACCAAACCTGATAGGGTCGAGGCCTTTGAAAAGGGAGCCCAGGCCTACGCCAAAAAAATCGTTGCCAATTTTAAGGATTTTGAGTTCTACACCGGTGAATCCATGAATCCTGATGGCATGATCGCCCTCCTCAACTACAGGGTAGGTCAAAACTGTGCTCCCACCTTAACAGAAAAGGCTGACCTATCGTTCTCTTTTTTTCTTTTTTTCGTTCACCAGGAGGATGGCATTACCCGTATGCACCGCTTTTCCTGCCCTGTATTGATGTGATACTGACCGCCGATCACAGCTTACTTTACGTTCTGGAAAGATGGCTTGAAGGAAGTTAAGCTCTAGATCGTCTTCACCGTCATATGTTCACTGTGTTACATGCCTACTACCGCACGGATTTTGCCTGCCTTAGATATACTCTCTCACGCTCATTTATGGAATTCCGCGGAAGCAAAAGATGGATCGAGCCAATCAGATGTTCGAACGTTCAGCCACACGGAAACAAGTCTATCTTCCATCCGCCGATCAGGTCCATCCGTTCACTGCTCGCGCTGGTCACACCTGTGAATTCACCCAAAAAAACTTGAATTTGACCGGACCTGCAAAGCAAATGACACATCATATCGCGTTTGTTGTGACAGACTACCATCTGTACCGCTGGAGAGCGACCACACAGTTGTCGCAATCCACAAGCATAAGTGCCTTCGTAACGTTCGACGCATAATCAAGTTATCGGGCCGGCTGGTTAATCGAGCTGTGCTCCCCACTTGCGGACGTCGCCACGTGATGGTGTTGTGGACTCGCTTGTGTGATCGATAGCGTCACTCCATCTGCGGGCGACCAATTTTAGGGGATCCTAATGTCTTACCCAACGAACCTCTAGAAACCTGATCTCTACCCATAACCCCCATCTTTTACCTGTTCTACCTGCACAGTGTTTGTTTCGTCATGGAGAGCTCTCGCGGTGAGGCGAGCTTACTGGAACACGGCGACGAAGCTGGCTTACTGCAATACGGCGAGGACAGGCGAGCGCATCGGCATCCGTCCACCGTGTGTCAACCCTAATATCCTCTTCCGGTTGACAAGTGGACATGGTCGGACACAGACAAGAGATGGTGGGAAGAAGTGGCCGACGCTGGGTATCAGCAGTTCTACGAGCACTGGCGCAACACTTCTGCCAGTTCCAAGTTCCTCAATATATTCCCCTACGAGTGATCGTTCGGGGTGGACCAGGACGAAGCATTTCCCCTGCCTTTTTGCTCCTACAGCGCATTAGGAAACCAGATCCTTGTCACCAAGTCATATGAAGACACGTTCCACCGCATGTTGCGTCTCCGCAGCTACGATAGAGGAACTGCCAGAGGGGTGGTGCTCACCGGGCAGTCCGGCACCGGTGCGTCGCAGCGACTAGATCCTCACCCCGTGCGACAACTGACTAGTGTATCCGTTCTCCAGGAAAAACTACCCGAAGTTCATGCTCGCGCGGCTGATTTCAGCTCGCCAGGTCGTATTCCTGTGTGACGACTACGTGATGCACCTTTTCTACCATGGCCAAGTGTACTCCCGACCGGCGCAGTCCAGCTTCGTGTATCTTCCTACACGCAAAAAATCACCATATTGTCCCATATAGACATTGATTGATGCGGACTTCCAGAACTGCGGGTCACCTATCACAGGTAGGTCGCCTATCTGGCCGATCCAGGCGTCCCCTCCGGACCCCGCTCGATGGAAGTTGTGGAGTGAGCGGACCGGGGCCGCTCTGTTTGGGATGCCCCAACGAAATATGGAGGAGCTGAGAAAGGGGTACGTCTTTGGCTTGCTCTCCCTTTCCGCCATTGATCCGGCCATACCGTTTGAAAGAGGTTCGCTGCTGACTGTACTTCGCCTTTGCTGTAGTTTATGTCTTCGGCCCGAGTACAACGGATTTCGAAGAGTACTGGAGCGATATCTCCCGCTACCTGATGCGTCGACACTCCCTACCACCAATGAAAAGACAATCAACCCTGCGCTGAAAGTTCTCCAGACGGGGAGAGAGAGAAGGTGGTGGAACTTGTACAATATTACGATAGTCCGTTCATTGCTACCGCGCTACCGCCTTTCTTTCTCTGTGCTCAAAATCGTCCAGGTCCGTTTCCTTTACTTCTCTGTTTGCCAGACGACCTCATGCAGCCCGCTTTTTGGTGTACTCGAGGCCCGGCATGCCCTCCTCTCTGTGCACACACCTGAATGACTGCGTATCACCTCTGGAGAAATTCCGGATGCGGTCTTGGGTACCGGTGGGGTGTACGATGCCGGCTGCTACACTCTTGCTACGTCTCCCGGGCTCAAGATATTAGTACTTATTCTACTACTCATGACTAACGCCTGCGCGATTTCGTCCGCGGGTCTGAGAGCATGACTCCTAGCCCTCCAGGTTACCGGTCATACATTGCGTCGTTCAATCACATATTAACCGGAGGCTTATAAGGGCGGAAACAGACAAGAGGGAGCAGGTGGACTAGCCGCCACAACCACCACAACCACCACAACTCCCCCCGCATCCTCCACCAGCTCCACCACCGCTGCAACCACCGCTCCTGCAATTCAAGCCACTTGCCGCGCAGCTGAGGTGTGAACCTCCGGTACATCCGGATACACCCTGAAATCGTTAAAGTCGCTCTTCAGATATACCGGATACACCGATCAACAGGGACTCACAATAGCGCACGATCCCGGATACGGTGAGTACACAAACGGACATCCATACCCGTACATTAGTGGCACGGGAATCATGAACGCACTATCGTGTCCTTCACCCCTTGCGTGTCTCTCCTCGAGGTCTCTATTCTTGGCTTTGTCCTTCGATTCTCGGATCGTTTGCCCATCCCTTTCCCTTCTGCGCTGCCATTTAAGTTTCCGTACCTTACGTTGTTGTTTGTGAGCCTCAGACTCGATCAAGATCGAGTTGTGATCACTAGGATGGGTGGCAGAGTAGCTGTCCTCGCGATCCATCGGAGGCCCTGGGCCCATGTGGGGACGACGTGAGAGGACGAATGTGTGAGCCTCTGACCGATGGTGGTTCCCTTAATCACATTGGTCTAGGTCAGTAACGAAATCGAGACCATCGTTTCAATAGGTGCGTACTGGCAACGGACAGTCACAATACGCGTAGGGCATCCCGAAACGAGACTAGCAAGGTTCGGTAAGTAGACACGCACGTGCTATGAAGAACAAACAAACTCACATCCCACGCACGACACGTCAGGTCGAACCCGTTCGACAAATGTCCCTCCTCGACTTTGTCATCACTGAAATCTCTCGTAGTCATCACGTTCGTCATTCAGAGATACAGTCACGACGCACTGGTTGACGAGTCTGTGAACGTACACGATGCAGTCCCTCTTGTAGGCTTTCGGGCAAAGTTGGTGCGTACTGTGAGCGGCCGCTGTCAGAAGTTGCCAGAACACCATTTCCCTATCTTGCCGGACAGCACTGAGCTGAAATTTGAACATGGTGCTTCGCACAAGCAATACACAATCACACAGAAACAAGTGCCGATTGAGCCCGGATTTGTGATGACGGTGCATAAAGTGCAAGGGCAGACCATGAAGCACGTCGTTGTTGACCTGGCAGGTTGTGCCGGGACGGACCCTCCTTATGTTATGGTCTCGAGGGCAACTTCCTTGAATGGATTGTTAGTTTTGCGCGACTTTGACGCACGACAGATCACGAAGCGGCGGACAGAAAATAAATAAAAAGAGCTGAATCACATCATGCTTCAAAAGTGGCTAACGACCACGAAGTATGAGAATAGCAGTGAGAGGGGGGAAGCGGAACGGAAGATCAAAGAGTTGACCAGTAGGGACACACCAAAGGGGGTAAAGAGGAAGGCTAGTAAGGGGAACGAGCTGGGTGGTGGAACAAGGAAGGCAAAGCTGCCTGGGAAGCGTTAACGAGATTTTGAGCAGCTACGAGGGTTCGGTCGTGGGCCATGCCGCTTGCCGGCGCTACTGATTATTATGTCTGTACTATATTGCAACCCAGGGCTGAGCGCTGAAGGACGGGTCGTGTACAGGAGTGGCTCCTAAGGCCTAAGGGCCCACCGGCGACCCAGGCGGCCGCGATTAGTAGACGGACCCACAATTGTAAACGATTGTCATCGTGTGTCATCGTGTTGGTTGGGTTGCCCCATTCCCACTTGCGTCACCGACAACGTCATACCATCCGCGGGTTACTAAATTTAGGGGACCCGAGGTCTTATCCAACAACCCCCATCTTTCGCCCGTTCTGCCTGCACAGTACTTCACCATGCAGAGCCCTCCTCACGATAAAGCAGGCTTACCAGAACAGATTGATGAAAAGAGCTTACCAGCCCGGCGTGTTCGAAAGAGTCTACCACACCAAGGTGATGACATAGGCATCCGCATCAGCGTCCGTCCACCACACTAATCACGTATTCCAGACGCCAAGTGGACCTGGCTGGGCATTGGGGAGGGGTGGAAGGTGACCGACGAGTACCAGCAATTCTACGAGTACTGGAGCGATAGCTCCGCCAGCAAGAGGTTCCTCAAAAAGTTCCCCTACAAGTTATCGCTCGGGGTGGACTCGCGCGGAACACCTCTCTTGCCTTTTCACTCCCGCAGCACATCAGGAAACCAGATTGTCGTCACCAAGGCATACGACAAAATCTTCGACCGCTTAATGGCTCTCCGCGAGGAAGATGAAGGAGACGACATAGGGGCAGTGCTCACTGGGCAGCCCGGCACCGGTGCGTCCCTATGATTAGATCCCCACGCCGTGTGCGCCAACTCACCGACGCATCCAGGAAAAACCACCTTCCTAAAGTTCACGCTCGCGCGGCTGATTTCACACCGCCAGGTCGTACTCCTGTGTGACATCACTAAAGCCTTCCTCTTCTACCACGGCAAAGTTTACTCTCGACCGACGCAATACGGCTTCGGGGATCTTCCCATACACCAAGAAGCAACATATTGTCCTATATGGGCGTTGCTTGACGTGGACTATCAGGACCAGGGGCCACCTATCACAGCTAGAGCCAACATCTGGCCGATCCAGGCGTCTTATCCGAACCCCATTCAATGGAAGTCGTGGAGAAAGCAGTACAATGCCGCTCTGTTGGGCATGCCTCTATGGAAGATGGATGACCTGATGGAAGGGTACGTCTTTAGTGTGTTCTCCCCCTCCGCCATCAACTCCAGCCATGCGACTCGATAGTGGTTTGTTGCTGACTGTCCTTTGGCTTTGCCGCAGTTTATGTTTCCAGCCTAAGTTCGATGGATTTCGAGAAAGACTGCAGCAGTACCTCCCGCTCCCCGATGGGCCGACGCTCGCTACCACCAGTAACAAGGCGATTGACGCTGCGCTGGAGGTCCTCAAGATAGAGAGAGAGAGAGAGAAGGCGGTAGAAGTGGAGAAGGGGGCCACCCTGTTGTCATCTGCCGCGGATCAGGACGAGGAGATGGTTGACGAAACAGACCAGCCACAGACCCCGGTGGACACGGTGGACAATGCGCTCAAGATCTTGGTGCGCAATGCGACTGAAGAGTTCGGCTTCATCCCCCGTGACGTGTACAAAGGTGTCTTCGATCTTCCTGCCGTGAAGGAGGAACACACAATTGCGATGAGGAGCCTCGATTGTTCCAAGCTAATAACCATTGTCCGAGAGTTCTCTACGAGCCGTGGGATGAGCTCCACCATCGCGAATCGCGTGATCGTCGTGTTCCCCATAGATTATGTACCCTCCCTCGACCGTTGGAAAATCAACTTCAAATCCGCTCGGATCGCGAGGAAGGTGGTAGAATTGATGCGGTCGGAGGAGGACAGACATCTTGGGAGGGCGTACGACCTCCTCCACAGGAACCAAGAGGGCTCTGCTTTGGCGGGATGTATCTTCGAGGCGATCGTCCACCGCAAGTTCTCTGGCAGCTCGGAGGATGAATCCAGGCCGCAGCCTATTCCTATGAGGTGCGACAAGTGTGACCCTCCTACCTTCTCCATAGATCTCTCGTCGTCCTCCCCTACCCCTGGCACCTCGCTGTCATCTTTCACGCCACTGCGCCCCGATGCTAGAACTGTTGTGCCAGTCAACCTCGCCGATGACTCACTCAGTGATGTGACGCTTGACACCGACAAGTACTACACCCCAACCACGGCTACTAACTCCCTCTTTGACTCGTTCGCCATTGACCACGACCGCGACCGGCGCACCGTCGTAATCTCTATCTTCCAGATTACGATCTCTCCGAGACATGGAGGATCGGGTGATGGCTACCACCTCATACGCAAAATCATGACTCACGTAGGCAAGCTTCTCGAGGAGGCGGGCCTTGATGCCACAATCAAAGTCGCATACTTTCTAGTCTGCCCCAAGGGTGAATCCCAGCATCAGTGGCAGATGCCTGCCGACTGGATCAAGTATACCGGGATCTACGACCATCGCGGGGATGCCTTCTATATACATATCCCCATCTCGGTACATCAGCAAACGTTTTTTTCTCTTTTTTAAGTTCTGCATCGGCAAAAACGACTCACAAGCCACGGTACGTCGTGTCTATTAACTCCCAGTTTTGCGACCTAGCTGATTTATTGCTGGATACGGGTTTCCACTGGGAGTATACTTCGTGTGTGCCGTGCCCTTGTTCCCGTTCACCCGTCCCTTCACTCCCACCATCTCAGCTCGCTCCTCCATGTTTATTGCCCTTGTTGGCATTCCGATCGTTCGCAGCTATTTGATGCGACATTCTCTCCATGTAATCCTTCATTGCACAATACTATGATAGTCCGTTCACTGTTACCATGCCGCCACTTTTCTTTCTCCGTACTCAGAATCGTCCAGGTCCGCCTACTCCGCCTCCCTGTTTTCCAGACGACCCCATGTGGCCCGCTTTTTGGCGTGCTCGGGGTCCGGCATGCCCTCCTCTCTGTGGACACACCTGAACGACTGCGTATCACCTCAAGGGCAATTTCAGATGCGGTGTTGAATACCATTGGGATGCACGATGCAGGCTGCTACAACCTTGCTACGTCTCCCGGGCTCAAGGTATCAGCACTTATTCCACTGCTTATGACTAACACCCGCGCGACTTCGCTCGTCGGTCTGAGAGCATGACTCTTAGCCCTCCTAGGATTGACTTGCGCACGCGGACCGATTATCATTACCTCTACCCGTCGGAGGGCGGCTATCTACTTGTCATAATCAACGGGCATAACTATCTTCGGAATGTTCGGCGCATAACCAGGTTATCGGACATACATTGCGTCGTTCAATCACATATCAACGGGAGGGTCGTAAGGGCGGAAACAGACAAGAGGGAGCAGGTGGACTAGCCACAACCACCACATCCCCCTCCACATCCCCCTCCGCATCCTCCACCACTTCCACCGCCCCTGCAATTCAAACCACTTGCCGCGCAACTGAGGTGTGAACCTCCGGTACATCCGGATACACCCTAAAATAATCAAAGTCACCCTTCAGATATACTGGGTACACCGATCAACGGGGACTCACGACAGCGCACGATCCCGTATACGGTAGGTACGCGAATGGATATCCATACCCGTACATCAGCGGCACAGGAACCATGAACGCACTATCGTGACCTTCACCCCTTGCGTGTCTCTTCTCGAGGTCTCTGTTCTTGGCTTTGTCCTTTGATTCCCGGATCGTTTGCCCATCCCTATTCCTTCTGCGTTGCCATTTAAGTTCCCGCACCTCACGCCGTTGTTTGTTAGCCCCAGAGTCGATAAAGATCGAGTTGTGGTCGCTAGGGTGGGTGGCGGAGTAGCAGTCCTCGCGATTTATCGGAGGCCCTGGGCCCATATGGGGACGACGTGAGAGGACGAGTGTGCTCAACCTGTTGAGCCTCTGACCAATGGTGATTCCCTTAATCACATCGGTCTAGGTCAGTCACAAACCCAAGTTCATCGTTTCAACAGGTGCGTACTGGCATCGGACACCCACAATGCGCGTAGGGCATCCCGAAACGAGACTGGTAATGTTCGGTAAGTAGACACGCGTGTTGTGAAGAGCGAACAGGCTCACATCCCACGCACGACAGGTCAGGTCGAATCCATCCGACAAATGTCCCTCCTCGACTTTATCATCACTGCAATCTCTCGTAGTCACCACACTCGTCATTCAGAGGAGATACAGCTACGACGCACTGGTTGACGAGTCTATGAACGTACAGGATGCAGTCCTTCTTGTAGGCTTTCGGGCAAAGTTGGTGCGTACTGCGAGCGGCCGCTGTCAGAAGGCGACAAGTGGGTTGTCTCGGAAGGAGACATACTGCCACGCAAGATCGATGTCGAGGGTTGGGACGAAGAATGAGCCACGGGATTCCTGGATTAAAGTTAAAAACCTTTGCGAGAATCATATCAGATACGGATGGAATATGATAGACCGCCAAGGCAAGACTCACCCGTAATACCGCGCGACACAGTGTTGTAGCGCTTTCACGTCCTCTGGGCTATCGAAAAATCCAGGGCTCAGCCATCCAAGTTTTTCCATTTTCTCGGTGAACTTCGTTTGTCTCATTGCCTTGGATTGTCAAATTTAGCCGCTTGCGTAATGAGCCCCAAGGGAAGGTGACATACCGCGGCAACGAGCTCAACAGAGAACGGCTTCCCATCCACATAAGCACTAGCAATCTTCCGGGCCCTTTGAAGGACGGATAGGATAAGACATTTGATGTGGTTTACGCGGAACGGGATATCGTACCGAGCGGTGATCAAACACCCTTCCAAGTTTTTTCTCAAGTCGGTGGCACTGTAATTTAATTTCTCTCCCATGGCCCTCCCCCACGTCTTAGCGTCGGAGTATGGGCGTGGGTGGCTCGAATCGTCACCTTGATCGTTCCGGAAGACACCCATTCGGTCCAATTTGTCCTTGGTTTGTTTCGCCAAGGTTGTACTCGATAGCCCCGATGCCATCAAGAGCGTTCCTCTGGAACAGACAAGGTGAGTTTTGGATAGATCGACCACTTTCAGCAGTTCGCTCACGGAAGATAACCGGTTCCCCCAGAGGCCTCGGCATGGGAGGCTTTGTCGGGATCCAGGACAGCATCTCTCGTGAACTTGGCAACGCCTAGACTCTCCCGCGTGACTGAGGAGTGGCAACTTCCACATGAAGCTTGGAATTTTTGCTGTGCGAAACCAGTCATTGTACTGTTCAAGAATGCTGGCAAATTCCGATGTGAGCCGAGGTAGATCTCTGGGATACATCGTTAGGCTTACGGATGGCGATCGGCCCCTCACACTGGGGACAGTTGACATCGATGCAAGTAAGGGCACCGCAAGAAATGAAAGGGTTGTAAGGGAGCTTTGTGCGAGCGTGCCATGTCTCTTCCTGTCCAAGAGGAGGCCGAAAGTTGAAGGGGTCGTCCCCTATCCTTGCCTAAGACGTCTCATTCGCATGAGCCTCCGTGTGTGACCCTATTCGTACGTACCGCCAGATCAATAGGATTTTCTTCTAGATCTTGCAGCGGCCGCAGAAGCGGTAATCTCTCGCAGTCTTCTGCATACCACCTTAAGAGCGATCAGGAATTTAATACACGCGGTGAACCCAGTGAAACGGCTCTACGTAGGGTTGAGCATGTAAGCATGCCAGATCATCCACACGTCAATCGGGGGAAGAATGAACAAGTCTCCAGATGCGTTCAAACTTGCAACCCAACGTTTGAACCTGTAATAGTTTGCGATCCATCAGGTGGCCATTCGTGATGCCTCAGCTCGTACCATAACGTACCTTTCGACGGCCAACTCAAGAAACCACACCCACCTCTCCTCCGGGGGGAGCGCCTTGGCTGGAAGAGGGATCGACTCCGCGAGCTGAGGGTCCGAGTCAGGGTTCTCAACCTTGTGCTTCATGAGGGCGAACATTCCAAGCAACCGTAAGTGTGATTTCAGCTGGCCTATGGACACCAGCGGGGGGGTGACGGTCCGGCTGCCGATAGTAAAAGTCATGTCATCGTAGGAGGGCGGACTGGACCCGGGGCTCGGACCGCCGTCTGTCGCAGAATATGCTGGGAGATCTTCCGTGCCAGCCATAGGTTGGGATGGGACCCCAACGGCGGTCGTGTGGCTTTTATAGACGAGCTGCGAGACTAGCTTGAATTGGATGGTCTGAATGGCCTGTCAGTGCATAGTTGCGGCTGCGCTTGGAGGAATTGATTTGGTACTCGTTATCCGGGTGGGCATTACAGTCCAGGGGTAGATGTGTAGGAGACTTGCCTTATATAGGTCAAGCGGAAAAACATTTCCTGGTTTGTCTCCAGGTAACCAGGCGGTAGTTACAAAACTCGGTTCAACCGCGGAGGACCCCGTTCATCGCGGAGTATACTGTAAGCTCTTCCGCACCAGCCATGGGTCGGTCATGTAGGACCGGGATGGTGACGCGGTGGTAGCAGTGCGGTTTCCAGAGACGCTCGCCGCATCAGCTGATTTCAACTGATCGCGCGGATCGCGCACCCGATTCCGAGGCACCCTCGCCGGGCTTTTTCAGTCTCGTTAGTCAATCACGAAAGCTATGCAATCTCATGCCGCCTCCGGGGGTAAGGTAACACATAACGAAGCGCTATTTTTAAACCAGTACACGTTCATACACCTGAACAAATCTCTTAGAGCTCATCATGAGGTCTCTCCTCGGCCAATGGCTCTTGGGATGGAGGAGGCGTGTTTTCGGTGGGGGTGTCGAGCGAGTTCTTTGCGTTCTCGTGGACGAAGGCAATGAGGTTCTCGAGCGAGCGATCACCATTGTAGTCGATGAAGTCACGGGTGCCAGCTTTCTTGAACTTAATGGTCGGGAAACCGGAGACACGGAAAGGCGCAGATGGGGGAATGTCGTTGTCAACAGCTTCCATCTTAGCACTGAACAGGTGCGAATGCAGAGTAAGTCGGTGTTTGGGAGTGAGCAATCATTTTAAACACGTACATCGTGACCCTATCCTTGAAGCCGGCGAAATGCTGACCCAGAGAGTCCCACGTCGGCTTGAGGCGCTTGCAGTGACCGCACCTGAGGTGGGGGAGCCACAAGTCAGTCACACTTGAGCGTCAATCAAAGGGAGGGACGAGAGGGACGTACCATGACGCGTAGAACTCAACGAAGACATCACGTGAGTCATCGAACACGATTTCGTCGAACTGCTTGCCGACAAGGTCGAAGACGGGGCCGTCCTGGGACTCGGGGATGGGCTTGCTCTTCAACTCAGGCTTGAGGACACCAGCGACATAAGACTCGACCATCTCTTCGACCTTGTCCGCGTCCAAGCTCTGTTCCTGAGAGTAGGGGTACTTGAGCTGGCTTGCAACGTCCTGGATGACGAAGGCGGGCCACTTGGGTTCCTGGAGGTTGAGGGCCTTGGCGTGGTCGCCAAATTGGACGGCGTCGATCCAGACAAAGTTGACCTTGTTGTGGAACTTCTTGGCAATAGGTTTGAGAAGGTTGATGTGTTCCTCCTTCTTCTCTTCGCTGGGGTCGAGGAAGAGGTAAGCCAGGGGCTTCCCGCTCTCGGCGTAGATGGCGTAGTTATCTGGACCAACTTGACCAAGGTATGGGATCGACAAGTCAGAGATCCATTGCTCGATGTCCGCGACCTTGGCAGAAGCGATGGGGTAAGGGTAGACGAGTCGTGGTTCGTCGAAACTGCGGTAGAGGACCAAGGAAGGCGGTGTAACGCCAGCGATGGTGGCAGCGCTCTCATCAGTGGCGTGTCCGAAAAGCCAGTCGTCACGGTGCTTGTCAGCGGTGGCGCTGAACTCTGGGGCAGGGACCTCAGTCTTGCTTCCAGTATAGAGGACAGCAACAATTTTGTCGGCGTGAGTGAATTCGTAATGTTTGTCACCAGTGACGTCGGTCACTGCGGGGAGTGACTGTTTAACCATGTAAGAGACGATGCCCTCAGTCTGGCGGGGACCATTGTAATCGGTGGAAACCCCATTGCGGAACACACGGAGTGTTCTGTGAAAGTATATTGGTTTGTGATCAAAGTTGGATGGCTGCGGTCAATCGCAGTGAAACTTACGGGTAGCCTTGAATACCATTTTCCTGACAAAGGTCTGCCTCGTCAACACAGTTAACCTTGGCAAGCTTAATGCCCTTCTCCTTTAGCTTCGTAGCGGCTTCCTCGTAATGGGGAGCGAGGGCTTTACAATGTCCACACCTGCGGGCCAAACGAAAGCGTTGGTCATCTCTTTTCGCTTGAAACGGGTGAAGGGTAATTACCATGGCGCGAAGAACTCTAAGAGGACGAGAGATTCCTTCGTGATAGTACCGAAATTATTTTGGGTGATGTCAATGACATTGGAGGCGTCCTCGGCGACTGCGACGGCGACGAGGGCGAGGGTGGTCAGGGAGCGGAGGAGGGATGGGAACTTCATGACAGGAGGAAAAGGTGGGCGGTTGAAACCGACACGTCTGTTGCGGTTTATATGGATCACCAAAGGAGACGTGGCGCGTCACGGTACATCATCCGGCGGTTCGCGTGATTGCCACCCACATGCTGGTTCTCAATCAGGTGATGAGTAGGTATTCCATTGGCGGCGCATAAGTAAAGCTTAGAAACTATCTCTACGCCTTGTAAATCAAAGCTGTCCCAGATCGAACGTACAGCCTTTCTGTTTCCCTCCAACATACTTCTTCACACCAGGATTGAACGGTCGCGGTGGCGGGAATTCTGTAGGGAACGTATGTCCACCGGCTTGGGGAGGGGGATCCGGAACTGGAGAGAGATCGAATCAGTCAACCGTAAATCACCCGAGCGCGGGATATAGACGCACTCTTTCTCCTGTTTGCTGGGATATTGCTAGCCGTTACTCCATTCACCGGCATCGACACAATCCTGCTAGGGGGACCGGAATGTGGTCGAGGTTCCGTGGCAGAGACGGTCCTGGGCCGAGGTGGTGGAACACCCAGTATAGAGTTTCTTTGAGGTGGCCCTGCCTCAGACTCTGTCCGTAACCTCGACGCTAGGTTATTAACCGGCGGAGGTTTCCTCGCGGGAGGCTGGGGGACCGTTCGAGAAGGAGATGACCCTGGGTGTGTTGCTGCGGTTGAGAGTGGTCGTGGTGGTGGGGGTGGTGGGGGTCGCCCTGGAGTGGTTGGAGGGGGTGGGACTAATCGAGCGGGCGTACCTGTGTTTCTAGGCTGGATCGGTGGGGCGGGTCTTGAAGGGATAGACGACGGGGGTGCTGGCGACTCCCCGTCAGATTGTGGAGTCGCTGTCCGGTAAGGAGGCGTTGCGGTCCTAGGAGGGGGAGGTGGTCTACCCAGCGGAAGAGGAGGGTTCGTGCTAGGTCTGGGGGGTGGGATCACGCGACTTGGAGGACCCAGTTTAGAAGGGCTCTCTACAGGTCTAGGAGGTTCTGGGGTAGAACGCTGAGGGGGTATGGGAACATTCCTGTTAGGCAGGTGGGGTGGTGTTCGCGTGGGTAATGTCGGGGGAGGTGGTGGTTGGGACGGAGGCGGTGGTGGCCTATTCGGTGGTTGAACAGGAGGACGAGGAGGCGGTTGTGCCGCTGGTCGATTCGGCGGTTGGACTGGGGGACGAGCTGGAGGCTGATGGGTCTGCCTTGGAGGGGCGGGTGCTGGGGGTTGTCGTATCGGAGGTGTCGGTGCAGGTGGTGTAGGGGCGGGGACGTTACGGCCCGGTATAGTAGGTGGTCTACCTAACTGCGGAGGTGGTTTTGCTGCGTACGGTTTATGGGTTAACGATCTCAATCGGGATATCGAGGAAAGAGTCGACTTACAAGGACCAGATCCAGCGGGTTTCAGCTTCGGCATGCCACCAGTGAAGAGACCACCTAGCTGAGGAGGGCCACCACCACCGATGCCAACCGGAGGACCACCACCACCACCACCTCCGCCTAGAGCGGGACCTCCTCCACCTTTCTTGCCCTCGATCTGAGGACCACTACGGTCATTAGTCTGTGCTTTCTTGAGGCCCTTGCCGGACTGAATCTGTTTGAGTAGCTCTGCAGAAGCCATGGCTCTTCTGAGAATGGGGGGAAGAGTCGCGGTAAGTGGTTCCGGGTGGTTGTGGACAAGAAAGAGATTGCCGCGATCACCGCCGCAGCCCTCTACAAGACACAGTTCTGCGGAAAGTAGCGCCTGCGGAGATGATGGCCGTCATGGATCAATATTTCAATCCCTGTATTCTATACCATAGTTTTCGTTGGGTGCCATCATCAGAACTCACCAGAGGACAAGCAGCGTGCTTGACGCTCGAGTGCATCACATGGGACAGCGTGAATCAAAGAAGATTAGGTGGAGAATCAAACGAGCATACAGTATTATCGCACAAAAAATTAAACAGAATCGACAATTACTTGACCTCAAACCAACCAGTCTACTTATAAACCATCCCTCAACGATCTATCCCAGGCCTCGGCGTTGTTATCAAAGGCCGTGGACCCCTGATCCCGCTCATCCGCTCCATAGGTGGCGTGTTGGCCAGCAAGGCCCGAGTTATCGGTCGAAACTTGGTCAACCCAGGTGGTGGCGAAACAGGCGACCTCATATTGAATGGGACGGAGGGCACCGAGGGTGTATGTGACGAGGGGGACCGGCGATTGAGGGAATCACTTCGGCTCGGAACAGGAGGGATCTCAAGTCCTGAGTCAAATTGCAGACCTTGTTGACGGTACACCTCTTCCCAGGTAGGTATCGGAGTATGCGGCGTAGATACCATCGATTGCCGGTACGATCTTGACGGTGAGAGAAGATAGGAGGGACGTCGACTGGGTGACCCCCCCTGCGAAATTGGGGTCAAGTATGTGAGTCCACTGGACGTGGAAGACCTCTTGGTCCTATTGCTGGGTTTCCTCGGTGGAAGTATCCGGGGGAAACCCGAAGCATAAACACCTGAGTCTGGGGTGGTAGAATTCTCCGGCAACTGACGGACATCAGGAACTTGTCCATCGGAATTGATGACAAGCGCCATCTGGGGTCGGTGGCCCTTGCGAGGAGATGGCTGGGTACTCCGGGTTTCAGAGTGTTCGGAACGCATGGAAGAAAACCTTCGAACCGAGGAATGCGCAGACCCAGGTAGTTGCATGATTTCCTGGCTTGGGAGCGTTGGAGATTCGGGCTTAACCTTAGCATGTCCATCGAGTACAGCCCGCGAGTTTTGTTGTTCCTGAGCAGTGAAATTTCTCAGGGCTATACGCAAGCTGAGAGCGGAGCGCGTTGGGGCCGGGGGTGGATCATTGTCCGAGAAACCGGGGCTCGGCAGTGGGATAGTATGCGCAGTGTGGTTAGACATCCGCCTGATGGACAGGGTAGATGTCATTGAAGGGGCTGGGGTCGGGTGCAGCGCAAACCTCCGAGTTTCGTTATAATACGACCATGTTGAGGAAGCATCCTCTTCCTCCGTTTTTGGCAATGCAAAGGCAAAGGCAACTGCCAGCAGTGCAGTTAACAGAGGTAGATGTTCGAGAGGGAAAAGGCTTACAAAGGACAACCACTGCACCGACCGCGAAAGGGACGAAGTCCACCAACAAATTGGTTGGCTTGATGGCGGAGGTTATGGTCAACGCATCCAGCAAGAGAAGGCTGAAGCCTCTGTACACTCGGGAGTCACCCAACACATCCAGCTTACTGAACCAGCAGAGACCTCTGGGCGAGGTGATGAAAATGAACCGGATTATTAGATACAGTTCTGCCAGGATCAGCGCAAGAGAGGAAGCAAGGCCGGTGGGGGTGAAGCTATGAGGAAACCCCATCAGATTTGAAGCAATATCCCACTATCCAACGTCAACTGTACTCACTGTTTGCGATAACACAGAGAGATACCCAATTGTGGCACGAAACTTTACTCATGTGTTAGACGTTGGCGGGTCAAAATTTTGGGATCGCGTACCGGAGGGTACCAACGGCAATAGCGTTGTTGGCGAAGACCAATCCTGAGAGAAGATGAGCCCATGCGGGGCAGGGGTATCCGGTGTGCTTACCCAATAGAGCGAAGAGTAACACCCAAAAAATGTAAATCTCCCTACGCCTGATAGTGAACTTCCTCAACTCGAGACCGAGGATTACAAGTCCCGTGAGCCTTCCGGCTTGTGCTGCAGTACCACCCCAAGCCACTAAAAATGCTTTGTAGATGGTCGGTGGAAGTAAATTGCATCGAGCGAGACCTGCGCACCACATGTGGTCTCACCGGCGGCCGTGTATCGGAGCAGAGAAGCGAAGTGAGCCACGCTCGCACATGTGAAGCAGAGCGCCAGGGTGACCAATAGAGCATTGCCTTCATGTGCCCTTAGCCGAGAGGCGGTGGTAGAGTTGTTAAACCCAGTGTTGAATTTGGGACTCTTCCCCTCATGACGGAAAGCGGTCGTTGAGAATGCGGGAGTATTCGCTTCGATGTCATCGTGTTGTCTTTTGATAGGTTTCGCAATGAGCGAGAGGAAGGAAGAACATGCGCGCTCGAAGTTTCTCCGGAGCAGTGGGGAGGAGAGGATGATTTGTACGCTGTAGAAGAAGACCCAGCCGAGAAAGAAAGCAGCTATCTGGCGGCTAGGATTTGCATACGATCAGGGCGGGGGACGGAGACGGGGAGACAAGTCAATCGATGCTTACAAGTCAGGGTTATCCGAGAACTCATCGGAAGATGGGTTTTCCAGTCCGCGGATAGTCCAAGCCATGAATATATCCCTCGCCCGATAAATTAGAAAATTATCCAAGTGAAGGAGCGTGAATGAAACGGCTGGAGAGGCCAGCTCCGGCGTTGAGACCAGCTCTTTGAACAAAGAAGGGGCAAGTGATGAGAGGAGAAGGCAAGCCTCCGAGCGTCGTAACTGTCGCGACCCATACGCGAGCCCTCGAACCCTTGGGAGGAGCTTGTAGGCTGTGTGCGGCGACCCGCATCAAACACTTCCAACGCCGAACAACATCAAAAATCGCCCTCATCAGTGTGCTTAGACTATCATGGGCAACCCATGGTCTATGAGGTTAGCACGGGCGCCCTGTTGTAGATACGTCGCCGACGGCATAAGTTTTCTCGCTTGTTCTCGCCTGAGGCCCTGTCCCGACGCCTGAGAGTGTGGGAAGCGGGGCGTGATCGGGATTTGCCGAAGAGGCTCTTACCAGACCTCAAAATCCAGGCGGAAGCCTGAGGCCATCTGTCGCGTGCTTGACGCGTTCTACATCTACTCATAATGGACTCTGCGCCGGTTGGTACCGCCGCCGAGGTGGAACTCAAAGTCGGGAGAATTGCAGACCCTGGCATAGGTGCGCACCACAACCACTCCCTCCAGCCACAGCAGCGTTCACACCCCCTTCGTCGATCCCAGACCTAAAGACAAAGTATGCATTGGCATGCGAACTACGAGAGACGATCGATACCGCCAGAGACTCCGAAACCCCACGAGTTATCCCAAACATGATCCCAGTAATCATCGAGGTCTTGCGCTCTGGGAAGGCTTCGTTCCAAAGAGACACCACAGAATACGAATTCCGCCGTGTTCTTGTGGACATCCTTCACCGTATTCCATCTGGCGACGCTATACGGCCACAGGCCCTCCCTCTGTTCCAGGGGATGCTCTATCTACTCCGACACGACAATGAGGAGAACGGTGTAACGTGCTGCAAAACCATCATCGATATTGTGCGCTCCTTCAAAGCCCTCTCGGAAGAAATTGTCGCAGATTTCTTTTCTATCCTGCTCGAAATGTTTCGCAACATGAAATCGCTAGTCCAAGAGACACTCTCCGAGGATTCTCCACGCTTAGACCCCAACGTGGTCTTTCCCTCCGTTCGAAGTTTCAAGGTCCTTGCAGAGATGGGTATGGTAGTTATGACCTTCATGCAATCCCACCGCGTCATGGTGACCACTGCGATGCAACCAACCATCCCCCTAACCCTTGAAGTTCTCGCTTTGGAATCTCCTGCTCAGAAGAAGGCAAGAGAAGACTGTGAAGCCATGGGTAACATCTGGGCTGGTGTCGCACCGACAATCAAGAACAACCAGGCCTACTCGGACTTCATCAATGCACAGATTAAGGTAGATTCATCCTAACGAAGTCATTGGTAGAATCTCATACATCCGGTAGTTGGTTTCCTACCTTACCTTTACTCTCCGTGGTATGGGAGAGCAATTCGAAACCTTCGGGGAAGCGCTCGTCCTTACCTCACTGAGGCTCTGCCAAGATTGCCCGCCGAATGCTATCCTCTCACGTAGAGTGAGCCTCAAAGTCGTTCGCTTTCACACATAGCTGACCGGCTCGTGTGATCAGGACTTAATGATTGTTATGCGACACATCTTCGCAGTCAATTCAAAGCGGAAGGCGCTTATTAATCATCTGGATACTCTTCTCGATGAACGTGTCCTCTTGGGTACTAGCATTGCCTCCCAGGAATACCTACGGTTCGTCCCATATAAATTGCACACCACCTGCTCATTCCATCCTACGCAGTTCGCAAGGATACTTTTCGGTCGTTGATCTCATCCACTATCTTCGTACAGAGTTGGAACCCGACCAACTATCCCGCTTCGCAGTTCTCTACCTCGGCCTCACGCACAATCCTTGTCTTACCATCAGCACCCATATCCTCAGCGCTAAGATGGCCTACAACTCTGTTGAAGTGATCGTTACTAAGAGTACATCATCGAAACACACCGCCGCGAAAGTGTTGCTGGCCATGCTCGAGATTTCTACGGCGAAACTGGAGAGTATGCTCACCGTTCATCAGGACATCCTCACTCGAGCGGAAAAAACGAAAAACGGCGAACCAAGCGAATCGGACATGATTGCCATAGAGAAGTCCAGGCCATACGCGGTTGCGCTGTTTGCCAGTGAGAAAACGGAGAGCATCTTACCAGGTGAGGCACGAGGTCCCCGCAACTACATCGTGGAATTAAAGTAAAATTTCAGAGTACAAAATGCTTTACCGGACATTGGTTCATGGGTTCCGGACCTGCCTTAACGGATTGCGTAAACTCGAAGTACCTATCCCTGACGGTGGCCTAATCAGCCGGATGTTCGATTCGGGTCTACACGGCCTGTCGTTCTTCGACGGTCAGGATCGAGAAGTCAACGAAGCCATGGAGTGGTTGGCGCTCTGTTTCATGGAGATCAACCCCCATATTGTCCAGGAGGTCTGGACGCAGAAGATTGGAGTTTATGTCGAGTGCGCAAAGAAGCGGGTCTGGATCCTTGCCATCGTGCAACAGCTCCTCTCTAGAGACAACATCTCGCCCACTCTCGTTCCAATCGTTCTCGACCACCTCATATCGAGGCTACCCGAACTGGGCGAACTCGATGAGTCCGTAGCAGTGGCAATCATCCGGATGTTCAAGCTTGCATTTGGCGCCGTAACCCTCTTCCCCGCCGACAATGAACCTGTCCTTGCTTCTCGCCTTGGAAGGTTGATCATGGATTGCTTCCCTCTCGCCGCCAAGTCTCCCCATGGAACACACTACTTCCACCTGCTTCGCGGACTATTTCGAGCAATTGGTGGAGGCGGTGGAAAATTCGAGCTCATATACAAGGAAGTACTCCCCCTCCTCCCAGAGATGCTCGAATGCCTTAACAGACAGCTCAACTCTTCTTCCGGATTCCATCGGGATCTGGTTGTCGAGTTGTGCCTGACTGTTCCACTGCGTCTCACACATCTGTTGCCCCACCTGACATACTTGATGCAGCCCCTAGCGCTCGCGTTGCGCGGGGGTAACGAGCTTGTATCCCAGGGTCTTCGGACACTCGAGTTATGCATAGACAATCTCACCCCCGATTTTCTGGATCCAACCTTGAATACCGTTCTTAGGGATCTGATGGAGGCTCTCCATGACCTCCTGAAACCCGTCCCCGCAAGCCACCATCATGCACACACGACGATTCGGATACTTGGGAAGCTGGGAGGTAGAAACAGGAAGCTACTAGACCAAGAGCCGTTGCTAGACTATAGGCAGTACTCCGACCCCGCCAAAATCAGGATCTCATTTTCCGGTGGCATCACCACCTTGAATCTGGCACCTGTGTCAAAGCTGGCTCTGAAGACCATCAGGAAGTTGCCAGCCACGATCCCGGCTACTTCGAAGGCGCAGTATCAGGGGTATGCCTACACATACCTCGAGAATTGCTTATCTGTTCTGGTTCAGGATGTGTGTTCCCTTTTGTTGTACCACAGTCAACACGTGCTGACCCCGCTGATAGGGAGTGAAGGGCCGAGACCGGGAAGAGGTTTTCGTGCGGTGTTTGGAAGGAGTCTTCGATGCGGTACATATCCCAGAACTCCAAACTCAAGCAGAGGCCTACGTCAAGAATCTTTCACGTCATATTTTCACGCAAGAAATTGCTGAACGACCCTCCTCCGACAGCACCGCCCGTAGGTTCCCTGGTCCCATCCTTGCATGCTATCTGGAAGCGTTCCCTGCCTCCTTGGTCCGCGAGAATGCCGCGGAGAAGACCAAATCTCAGGATCTCGCATCTTCCATCATCACAAACCTCGTTTCGATGACCGTGGACGCGAACTTCACCCAGGTCGACGTCCTGAGGATCCTGCATCACGTCGCGGGAAGGTTCAGTTCTCTCTGCTTGGAGCCTGGTTGGCTACGCAAGAGCGCCGGGTGTGCTGGAATTAAAATCATCGCGTGCATGCCGGGACTAGGGCAGAAGTGCGTCACTGATCGTGACGTCAGTGTTGTCCGCACCCTGCTGCATGTGCTCAAGGATATGCCATACGATCTCTCGCAAGATGTTGATGAAGTGATGGATGTGATGACCCGTGTTCTTCGCCTCAGCAGCGCGAACATACCCCCAAGCCAGCCAACGGACCCTCCACAACTCAACAAACTCATGCACCTTACCAGCATCTTCTTCCAGGACTTATCGAATTCCAATCCTATCGTCAGGAACGCCTCGCAGAAGTGCCTTCAGCTTCTGTCGGAACTCAACGATAAAAGTCTCGTCGACCTGCTCATGCCGCTGCGCGACAAGATCCTAGCGAACCTATACACCAAACCCCTCCGCGCCCTCCCATTCTCGATCCAGATTGGTATTATCGAGGCGGTCCGATACTGCGTCAGTCTGGAAACGCACTTCGTGGAATTGAACGATGAGCTGTTGCGGCTACTCCACGAGGTGTTGGCCTTGGCGGACGCAGAGGACGCAGCTCTCCTCGGGAGGGCAAACCCACGTCAGTCGTTGATTGAGATCACGAAGTTGAGGGTGGCTTGCATCAAGCTGTTGACCGCGTCCATGCCGATGACGGATTTTTTTGCAAAGCAAATCCAGACGAGGCAGAAGTGAGTGTTTTTGTGTTGTCCACAAGCCGTCAAAGCTTACGTTCCGGGATTTAGGGTTTCTTCTACCTACTTCAAGTCGCTCTACTCGAGTTCTCCTGAAATCAAGGAGGTCGCGTACGAGGGTCTGAAGATGGTCATGTCCCACCAGAACAAGCTACCACGGGATTTGCTACAGACTGGCCTGCGGCCGATCTTAATGAACCTCGCCGACCCAAAACGACTCTCCGTCTCCGGGCTCGAAGGACTCGCACGCTTGCTTGAGCTTCTGACGAACTACTTTAAAGTTGAGATCGGTTCTAAACTCCTCGATCACTTTAGGTTCGTCGCAGACCCGCAAATGCTGCAAGCCTCGTCCAAACTGCCTCTCCACGATAACGAAGGCATCAACAAGCTCGTTCGTATAACAAATATCTTCCACCTCCTCCCCTCGACCGCCAACATGTACCTCGAAAGCTTAGTCAACGCAATCGTCCAGATTGAAGCACAGATGCAGTTCTCGGGTCCGAGTCCGTTCACCACACCTCTTGCCAAGTATCTCAACAGATACCCTGTCGATTCCATGGACTTCTTCATGAACCACATCCTCTTTCCCCGACATATCCGATCCTTGAGGAGCGTTCTCGAGACCAAGCTTGCTCCTCGTCTATTGCGAGAGGTAGCCGCACGAGCTTCCGCCATCGTCACTGCTTGTTTCCAGACAATGGACCACAAACACATCATCCCCGGTTTGCTTCTCATTGATGACGTTACATCGCAGGATGAAACACTCCTGATGTCGAACCAATTCCTCGTCGACGGCCTCGTCCGACTTTGGAAGACACATATTCCTGCTCGCATGGAACATGATTTAGAAGCGGTGCTGGATGCATCTCAACGGGCAAACCTTCTGATCTCCATCTTTGTAAAGGCTCTCAAGCAAGCGCCGCGAATTGACCTCATCTTCGAGATTACCATGATTTTTACGCACAACCTTCCCATCGAGACCCTCAGCCTAGCAAGATTCATCTATCAGCATGTCGCGTCATCGAACGATCTCTTCTACAAGAGGAGCATCCTCTTGCGCTTTTTCTCGTGGTTCAGCGATCCCTCCATTACATGGGTTCAGAAATCTTACTTCATCCGATACATCATCTCCCCGATGCTGCTTGTCCATGCCACGACCTCGGATAACAAGGGCGGTCTCGTCGACGAAGAGATCGTGAAGATGCTTCACAGTCGCATTTGGGCTCCAATGAACATCAAGGACTCTTTCCCTGAACAAGATGATGCGCTGAAGGTCGAACTCCTCCACCTCACATCTATCATGGTTCAGCATTACCCCCAGTTCCTCATTGACGTACAGAAGGTTATCATCAAGAGCACGTGGAACTACATCACGAGCGAGGACGTTGTGGTCAAATATACCGCTTACTTGCTCGCCGCGCGATTCTTTGAGTCGTTCCCTACTCCGGAGAAGTTCGTCGTACGGGCCTGGACTGGACTGCTGCGACCACCACACAACGAAGGAAGGGCCCTAGTTCGCCAAGCACTGGACGTACTCGCTGTGACACTCCCTCGTATGCAGTCCAACGATGGTGGTTGTCCCCAGTGGGCAAAAACCACCCGCAGACTATTGGCTGAGGAGGGGGCCGGGATATCCCAGATCTTGATCATCTATCAACTCATCGTCCGCCAACGAGACCTCTTCTACCCCGTTCGTTCAGTGTTCGTCCCTCATATGGTCAATTCTCTCTTTAAGCTAGGATTGGGAGGATCCAACACCCACGATTCGCGCCTGCTCTCTGTGGAAGTTGTCCAGGTCATGTTCGAATGGGAGCAGAAAGCGACTGGAGCGGGTGATGCCATGGCTGTGGATGAACCCGCAAGTTCACATTGGGAAACGCCTATCAATTTCAAGGAAACCATGGTCAGTTACCTCGTGAAACTTGCGACCACTCCCCTGGAGGCACATTCCAAGAACCTCGTGATTCCTCGCGCTCTCACTCTTCTCCGCTCAGTCCTAAGTCCATCTGGCTGGAACGACGTGACGGTCAAATTGCACTTCTTTGTTCGAGCACTGGAGCAGGCATGTACCCTTCCTCTCCTTCATTTCAGAGTATTGATTTGCGTTATAGTTCGATTTCGCCGTTGAGGCTCAGTTGACCCTTGCAGTCCAGGCGGCGAAGGTGCTACAGGTTGTCTCCGCAGAGAAGGACGACGCCTGGTACACTTCTAACGCCGTTATCCTCCAGAAATTGATTCGTAAAGGGATGACTTCCGACGATGCTAACTTGCTCGAAGCTCTCCACCCAGTATTCGACCGTTTAGCCCGAGTGTTCCCACTTCCAAAGGAGGGCGAAGAAGACCAAACGGAGATGGCTGAGTTCTACGCTTGGATTCACTCTTCTATAACGGAGAGCCTCCTCAACAATACTTCCCTTCGCGGTGCCTTACTCATGCTGAAGTCGGTTACGGAGGCTATACCGGAGCGCATCACCCCCTTTGGCGAGTTTCTAAACAAGTTGTTTGGAAGGATAGCCAAGGAACATGGCCAGCTTTCCACTTCTACCTCATCTACACCGGGTGCTTCAGAGAGTAACGTGAAGATGCTGATGAACATATTGGACATCTACAAGGCTTCCGTCTCTTTCATCGGGCAGGACAACCGCTTCAAGCTTATCGTTTCCCTCGTTCACCTAATCTCGTTATCCAAAAGCATCCCTCTCTGTCGGTATATCCTAGACATGGTACGAGATTGGACGTTGAGCCGTCGTGACGCATACCCCACGATGAAGGAGAAGGCGATGTTATTGACAAAGATGGTTACATTCGAATCTCGACCGGACGTTCTGGAACCCTTCCACGAGCTCATTTATGATATCTATACATCCCCAACTTTGCGCCGTAGCGAACTCACAACGCGACTGGAGAGCTGCTTCCTCGTTGGCTGCCGCGCCAAGGACGTGATCATTCGGGAGAAGTTCATCGATTTGTTGGATGTCAGCGTCCCCAGGTCGTTGTCCAACCGGCTGACCTACGTCCTTGGTGTACAAAGCTGGGAGGCTCTCAATGACCACAACTGGGTATTCCTCGCCCTTCACCTCCTCTTCGGCACGCTCGATGGCGAGCAGTCCCTCGTCCCAAATTCACAGGCTCTGTTCGTCGGAAACACCCCCACTTTCCCTCCCCGCGTCACTGCTTCCAATCTCATCCGCCCCATTCAACGCATATTGTTCCTAGACCCCCAGACAGCCCACGAGACCTGGGCCACATTCTTCCCCGCTATTTGGTCTTGTTTGTCGAAACGCGAGCAGGGCGAGATGACCCAGCACATGATCACCATCCTCAGTCGCGAATATCACACTAAGCAAGCGGACATACGCCCTAACGCCATTCAGACCCTGCTGACGGGTATCCACGGGTGCTCTCCACCCATGCTCCTTCCGCCCCACTTGATCAAGTACCTGGCCAAAATGTTCGGTGCTTGGTATGTGTGCATCGAGATCCTCGAGAGTTACATGACCATCTCGGACGATTCTTCACCTGACGCTGTCACCGTCTTTGAATCCCTCGCCGAACTATACGCAGAACTTGCGGAGGATGACGCATTCTATGGCCTGTGGCGCCGCGGTTCCTACTACCAGGACACGAACATGGCTCTCGCTTTGGAACAGAGCGGCATGTGGGAGCAGGCTGCCACTCTGTACGAGCATGCTCAGACGAAGGCGCGCTCCGGAGCTATTCCTTTCGTGGACCACGAGTACACGTTGTGGGAGGATCACTGGATGTTGTCTGCTGAGAAGCTACAGCACTGGGACATCCTCTATGATTTGGCACGTGGGGAGAACAACTATGAGCTGATGCTGGAGAGTGCTTGGAGGATCAAGGACTGGTCGGTCGATATGGAGTCACTGGAGGAACAGGTCCACCTTCTACCTGAGGTTCCTACACCCCGCCGTCGTGTCTACGAAGCGTTCCTCGCCCTGCTCAAACTTCCGGCTGCCCTGGACAAGAATGTGGAGTTCACCAAGATTCTGGAAGACGCGATGCAGCTTTGTCTCAGGAGATGGGTTACCCTACCACCACATCTCTCCGCCGCCCATATCCCACTCCTCCAACACTTCCAACAATTCGTCGAACTGCAGGAGGCAGTCCAGATATTTGGCTCCCTCTCCGCCACTACCGCTCAGAACCTCGAGAAGAAGTCCGCTGACCTCAAAATGGTCTTGCAACTCTGGAGAGAACGCCTGCCCAACCTTTGCGATGACATCAGCACCTGGAGTGACCTTGTAGCTTGGCGACAGAACGTCTTCAACGCCATCAACAAGACCTACCTCCCTCTCATCCAGACTTCGGGCCAGGGCGGCACCGCCGGAACCAGCACCAACACATTCGGCTACCGAGGCTTCCACGAGACTGCCTGGATTATCAACCGATTTGCCCATGTCGCTCGCAAGCACGATCTCCTGGATGTCTGCGCGAACTCTCTCAACAAGATCTACACCCTCCCGAATATCGAGATCTCCGAGGCGTTCCTGAAGCTCAGAGAACAGGCTCGTTGTCACTACCAACGCCCTAACGACCTTCAGGCAGGGTTGGATGTCATCAATAACACCAACCTCATGTACTTCTCCGCTGCACAGAAGGCAGAGTTCTTTACTCTCAAGGCGATGTTCCATGCCAAGGTTGGACGGACAGATGAAGCGAACGATGAATTCAACCATGCGATCCAGTTGGACCTCAATCAAGCGAAGGCTTGGGCGGCTTGGGGCAAGTTCTGCGACAACATGTTCAAGGACAATCCGACCGAGATGTCCCACGCTGGTACCGCAGTCACTTGTTATTTGCATGCCGCTGGAATCTTTAAGAGCAACAAGAGTCGCCCTTTGCTTACCCGGGTGCTGTGGCTTCTGAGTGTCGACGATGCGAATTTCACGATCTCGAGATCGTTTGATACGTACAAGGGAGATGCCGCGTTCTGGTATTGGATTACTTTGATCCCTCAGCTCTGTCTTTCCATTTCTCAGCGGGAAGTGAAACAGGCAAGGTACATTTTGCTGAATCTCGCCAAGTTATTCCCACAGGTAAGAGACCTTACACATGTCACTTCACTCAGAACCAACCATTCCTCAGGCTCTCTTCTTCCCGCTGCGAACAACAAGAGAAGATATGATCTACGTAAAACGGGCAGCAATGCGTGCTATGACTGCAAACCAAGCCCAAGCCCAGGCTCAGGTCGCCGCTCAGGTCGATAATAATCAACAGACCCAATCCATAGAGATCAAAGATATCACTATGTCCGAAGCTAACACAGAGAACGCACAAGGCGAAGGTAAGAGAGTAATGACAGTCACCAGCCCCGTATTGATCCCCTATAGTGAATGGCACAACCACACAGTCCACCGCCCAGACCACAGCACAGTCGGAGACTGCTACTACGTCGGCTCCCCTCCGTGGCGCCTGGGATCATATCGAGGAAGTGAACCAGATTCTGAAGACAGCATTCCCACTCCTCATCCTTTGCATGGAAACCCTGGTTGACCAAATCAACTCGCACTTCAAAGTTTCTGGAGAGGAAGATATCTATCGCTTGATTTGCATGCTTATGCAGGATGCCATCCAGGTAGGGTGAGTTTTTTTGTTCACACGGGCGCATGATAACATGTCCTTCAGAACTACGTTTTAAGGATGAATGTTCCGGACGACGACGGGATGGTCCTTCCGATGACCATGGCGACCCTCAAGAAGATGGCCGCTAACCTCCCATCCTTCGCAAGGGTATGTGACCCTTGTGTTGTGCGTCACGGTTCTAATACGTTCTCGAGCAGAAAGAGTACGAGGAAGACTTCTTGAAGGCTCCTTTGACGCATTACGAGTATCTACGCCGACTGCAAAACTGGAGAGACCGTTACGAACGCCTGCTGGATTCAAAGCCCCGTGAACAATCCCTCGACCTCCTCAGCCACTACTTGGTCGACTTCCAATACACTAGATTCGATGATATCGAGGTGCCGGGGCAATATCTTGAGGTACGAAATATCATTTACGTAGTCCGGCGACGAAACCGAACCCCCGTAACAGGACAAGGACAACAATCAGAACTTCGTAAAGATCCAGAAATTCGGGCACAAGTTCGAGAACTGCAGATCACACGGGTACTGTTGGCGAAGATTCAGCATGCATGGAAACGATGGTTCTGTCACCACGTTCGCTGTTCAATTGCCCTCAGGCCGGCACACGAAACGAGAGGAGAGGGTCACGCAGTTATTCAGGACCTTCAATGGGTAAGGGCCTCCCAAACACTTCTAGTACTCTTGGTTGTTCATTGCTTTGAAGTGCCCTATCTCGGAAGAGGGAGACGAAGAAGAGAAACCTTCGTTTCCACCTTCCTGCAGCAATTTCGTGCAGTCCAAGCCTGCGATTGATCCAAAACGACTCGTCTTACATCACGCTCGGAGACATCTACGATCAACATTGCGAGGACTCTGGCATCACTAGGGAAGAGCCTGTGCTCATGATTGGGGAAAAAGTTAAGACCGTCCTCCGCGACTACAAGACTTCTCACGGAAAGATGGTAGGTTTGTTTCGTATTTCCCCACAGCTTTTATTCATCCTTTAATAGCCGAGCAAGTCCGAGTACTTCACCCTCAAGACAGAGGTTCTCTCCGAGGTGACCAACAAGCTCATGCCGGACGATATCCTTCTCAAGGCAGGTCCACGTGCATTCATCATTGCTCATCCAGTTACTCACATCTACAACACAGTATATGGTGAAGACGATGAATAGCCCTGCGGAGCTGTGGAGAATGCGGAAACAGTTCACCACTCAGCTTGCTGCGACGTGCTTCATGACTTATATCCTCTGCTTGACGAGCCGACTCCCCTCGCGATTCCACCTGTCGCGAGCGACCGGTCAGATTGCAATGAGCGAGCTACTGCCGTCTACGTCGAGTCAAGCTCCAGTTTTCGCCTCAAGCGACGTTGTACCGTTTAGGTTGACGCCAAGCTTGCAACGATTCATTGGCTCTGTATTCCAAGAAGGCATCCTTGTCCCAAGTTTGATGGCAATCGGACGAGGCTTGACTGAGCCAGAGGTAGGAACGACACTTCCCGATGCCTCGCATTCGTTAATTCTTTCCGTCTTTAGTTTGAGCTTGAGCAACAGCTTTGCCTGTTCAGCAGGGATGAAGTTATGACCTGGCTTCACGGTAGAGGAAAACCCTGGACGTTCGACCTGTCGTTTAGGACGAGTGTCGCCGAGAGCGTCAAGGGCGTCGTGACGAGAGCGGAGACCCTCGCTTGTAAACTTGAGCGCGAACAGGTGAGCATCTATCGATTTGGGTTCTCCGTTATCAAGCCAACAACCCATCTTGTAGGCTGCTCAAAATCCTGCTTCACCCAACGCGAGGGTGATCGTCCACACGGTTAAAAGTCTCGTGGACACTTCAACGAGTCCGGTCAACCTAATGAAAATGACGGAGATCTTCGTACCCTGGTTTTAGAGTTACTATTGCATCGCGCACATCTATTTCTATCATCCATCATGCAATCGCTGGCAGATATCTTTGAACATATCGTACTTGTTTGTACTTTTTAGGAGAGCATAATCATAATACCAAGACCTAAGGATTCACGGATTCCAACCTTCAGTTTGCCTAAACTGGTTGATGAGGTCCTCGCTCTCCAACATCATCTGAAAGAGGGAGATGTGAGCGAAAATACCCAAAAGGAGCCTGCGGGGATACCTCTTCGGCCATTTTATAGAGATCAGAGTCTGGTCGGTTGTACATCATTGAATTGGCAAACATCAAGTAGATATCCCTCTGGTACTCGAGGGAGTTAGTTATCTGGCCATCCCGTATTCTCGCTTTGATTGCCTTCAGGTCAATGGGTCGCCTGACGATCTCATAATAATCTGGCGCGTCTGAAACCTTTACCGGGCCATGGAAGATGCTCCCATTTCGAAGCTGGCATATCTGGTCGTGCAGGAGATATATGACGCTCTGGAATACCCGGGACGCTGTTTCCGAGGTGGTGCCACGTCGCTTCTTGGTTGGCGCTGGGGGCAAAAGGGGGGTAAGGGGGTTAGGGAGGGCATGGATAGGGTGTAGATAGGGTACGCTGATAACGCAGGTACGCCCTTACCTGGCTCGGGCTCACTTTCCTCGAGGGGTTCAGAGATTTCTCGGGACTTCTTTTTCTCCCTCTTAGGGTCCGCCTCAGCCTCGGCCTTACGTTTACCTGCGGGGTGCGAACACTGATTTAGTATTCCTATGCGAGTCAGCACGACCACGTGCGCACAACGGACCTCGACGTGTCTGGACTCCGGTTTCAGGTTCGTCCTTTTCGGAAGCGACCGCCTCTTGGACCTCGTCTTGTTCCAATTCGTCATCCGCAGGCGTTTCTTCCGGAGGAGCGGGTGGGGAGGGAGGTTGATCCGGTTCTACCATTTCTGTTTCGTCTATTCCTAGGGAGGGGGGTCGGTCGATAAACCCGAAAGGGTGAGCGAGACCCCGAACGAACCTTCCGCATCCTGTTCCTCTGGATCCTGTTCAGTGAATGGCGATTGTGGCTCTGCTTCCTTCTGAATCGGCTCAGCGGGCTCTTCGTTCGCGACCTCAACCTGCTCCTGTGCGGTATCCGCTCCTTCGGTGGGTTTTGGCGAAGATGGGACGGAATTGGGGGTTAGGTGGAGATCGACCTCCTCCTCTTCCAGCGCTTGGGTGGCTTGCTGTGCGACCGGTGGTGGCTCGTCTGTGGTAGCATCAGAATCATCGACAATGATTGGCTCATCCTGTTGCTGCGGAGGCTCTGCATCAATCATGGATATGTCTTCAATTTCGTTGCTCGGTTCTTCGAGCACTTCTGCGACGTCCTGTGTCATTGGCGCGTCAGGGGCGGGCTCCGGAGAGACTATACCAAGAGAGGCCTTGATTCTCTCGTCCCATAGCCCGGAGCGGATTTCTTCGATCTCCGTAAGCACAGTCCTAGTAGTTAGGAGGATGTCAATAATAGCCCGGGGACGTGAGACGAGGAACCCACACACTTGAACCGGGTCTCTTCCTGGAATATGAGGTCACGGAGTTCCGTCACGCGAGCAGAATAATGTATTTCAGCCAGTCTCCGATTGACACCAGCTGAATAACTGTGAGCCTATGCCGGTGCACGCATACATTGGCTTGAATGTCGTACCGCGTGGTTTCGCGTTATCCTTGTCCACACTCGACCATATTCTCAGAACGCAGTGTAACAGTGTATTGTTGATGAGCGCTCACCCATCCAATCCTGCAGCATGGACCATACTGGCATAAATCGAGCTGCATATCTGGATATACGCGTGTTATGATGGCGCGGAAGCAATGTCGGACAATGTGGGCTTACCGAGGGGTTGAAGTACGACTTTGGCCGCCCAATGAGGGGGTGATTGGAGATGATCTGAGAAACCTTTGACCAGTCGTCCGCGCCTTCCTGGTATACTGCCTGGGCGAGGAGCAGCCGCTCGGTGTTGGTGAGCTGGTCCATAGGAGGTGGGGGTGTGAGAACAAGTTTCTTATTTTGGGCATTACGGATGCGTCGCCCGCTCTTTCCTTTTCGAGTCGCAAACTGCCCCATCCGCAGTTTCCGGTCAGCCCAACCACGACTACTCTCCCTCGACCACCATGAAGTACCTCGCCTCGCTCCTCGTCCTCCTCCCTCTTGTCACCGCCGAGGTCGCCAAACTCAAGCTGCACAAGATTCCTCAAGTCTCCCAGAATCCCGCTCTCGAGACCGCATACCTCGCTTCCAAGTATGGTGTCGCTCAGCCTCAGGTTCCTCTGATGGGCACCGGTGGCTCTGGAAGGCGCCTTCGGCCCGACAACCAGGGTGAAGACCTCTTCTGGACACAGGAAGACGCGACCAAGCCGGGTCACACAGTTCCTTTGACTAGTATGTCCCTTTCTTCCCGCTTAATACCGCACGACCCTAAACACGACTAGACTTTATGAACGCTCAGTACTTTGCTGAAATTTCCCTGGGAACTCCGCCACAGTCTGTAAGCTGCTTCCGTTCTACTTCCGTTGAACCGACTCTCACAGCCCCCTCCCGACCGCAGTTCAAGGTCATCCTCGATACTGGGTCCGTGATCCCCCGCAACCATGACATATGCCATGATCTCATCATTTGTCGGTTGTAGATCGAGCAATCTTTGGATCCCCAGCTCCAAGTGCACGTCCATCGCGTGCTTCCTCCACGCGAAGTACGATTCTAGTGCCTCTTCGACCTACAAGGCCAACGGAACCGATATTGAGATCCATTATGGCTCTGGTTCCATGGAGGGTTTCGTTTCGAACGACGTTTTCAGCATGGGTGATCTCACGGTGAAGGGCATGGACTTCGCTGAGGCTACCAAGGAGCCAGGTCTCGCCTTCGCCTTTGGCAAGCAAGTAGCCCCTTTCTGCGCCTTGGACCCCTTTTTAACCCACAGTATCTAGGTTCGACGGTATCCTTGGTCTCGCCTATGACACCATTGCGGTTAGCCACGTCGTCCCGCCATTCTACTACCTCGTGAACAAAGGTCTCCTTGACGCACCTGTGTTCGCTTTCCGCATGGGAACTTCGGAGGAAGACGGAGGAGAGGCCACCTTTGGCGGTATCGACAGTTCCGCCTTCAAGGGCAAACTCACATACGCCCCTGTGCGCAGAAAGGCCTACTGGGAGGTTGAATTGAACAAGATTTCGTTCGGTGGCGATGACCTTGAGCTTGAGAACGCTGGCGCTGCCATTGACACAGGTAGGCCAATGCCATCAATGTGTTCCTGAATGGCATTTTGACGTTCATTCCCAGGCACTTCATTGATTGCGCTCCCCACCGACATTGCTGAGATGCTCAATACTCAGATCGGTGCCAAGAAGTCCTGGAATGGCCAGTACACCGTCGACTGCAACACGGTTCCCAGTCTCCCAGACCTCACTCTCTACCTCGGCGGCAAGCCATATCCTCTCAAGGCTTCCGACTACATCTTGGAGGTGCAAGGTTCATGCTTGTCAGCATTCACCGCAATGGACATCAACCTGCCAGACGGTGGTACCATTTGGATCATCGGTGAGTCTTTATGGCAGGGCAGAACCGCATGTATAGCGAGCGCTAACGGATTTCCTGTGCAGGTGACGTCTTCCTCCGTCGCTATTACACAGTCTACGATCTCGGGCGTAATGCCGTTGGATTTGCTGAAGCCGTCTAAGTTGTTTCATTTCCCGTTTACACACTCCGTCGTTCACTGTAATGGCAAGTATTATTGTATATTGGCAATACCATGGCTGTCACTGTTTCTCCCCTACCGCAAAGGCTCCGAACGGTGTGTCGATTTGACTCGTCAGAGGGCATAGGCACCGTGCAGAAATGTATTGATGTCGCCTTGTCAAGATGGTTGCGCGCCGGAAGTCACATGAGTAGCGCGGGCGCTGAAGCGAGCATGTGGAGCGGGACCAATGCAGACACATTTGACGGCAAAACTGACAGTTGTTGCTGTACATCTGGGGCGCACTGTGCAACGGTGGGAACCGCGACGAGCGCGCCTGATACCATCGAGGCTACTTCGCCACGTCAACGCCTCTGCTGTGCATTGTGCGTCAATTATCTCCATATGTACGCGAGACAGTGTCGCCTAATTGGGCAGCGATCCTAGGGACGCGATACAATCAAGTTGCCACGGATCCGGGCGACAATGACTCCATAACGGCACCAGCACCGGTTTACGGTTTCCTGTGCCGCCTACCCGATCCACGTCCGTATAAAATCTTATCTTGCGATACTCGAGCCGGTCCCCTCACTCAACACCCCATCAATCCACTCATCCCTCCTGCAATGGCCAGACATTCTAAACCCATCTCCACCCCCGTCGAGCAGACCAAGCCTAAGAAGCAGGTCAAGTTCTTGATACCCTCCGAGTCACCTCTCCCAATCTCCCTCTCCCCCGTCCCCAATACCCCGTCCCCGGCCTATTCACAATCATCTCTACCATCCAGCACCGGACCCTTCACACCCCCTACTCCCAATGTACTACCACCACACGCATTTTCTCCTGTGAAGAAGAGCCCAGTTGTTCCTCACCAGAACAGCCCCCATTTTATCCCGGCAACACCAACTTCGCCCGCTCCGCCCTCTCTTCATGACCTCCTTGCCAACCCCCAGGGTGCTCGTCTCGACATTGCCTTCCCCCCGCACCCAGACCGGCTCCATATCCACCACGCCCACCTCTCTATGGCCGCTACCCACCCCCCAGTCAAGGTCATGAAGATTGTAGCACCTGGGCTTCCCTGGAGCATCACTGTCGAGCCCACTGCCACCTCCTCCCCCTTTGTCACCGTCCTCGACGTTTTGCACGCGTTGTACACCAGCCTTCACAAGCCCATTAAACAGGCCGAGTTCGACGCCGTCTCCCACTCGCACAGGGACTCGATTTCCAAGGCTTGGCACCACCGGCTGGACAAGATCCCATTCCCCTCTGATGTCAAGGCAGAGAAGGCACGGGGAGTCCGTCGCATGGATTTCTTGTTGGGAAGGTCTTGCATTAAACGGTTGAGGTACCTCAGCATTTCTGGCATGGGTGAAATCACCTGGCTAGTCGACTTTGGTACATGAATCGAGCAGCCCCGCTCCACTGTTAACGGTCAAGGAATTTTGAGGTCTCGTCTGGATCCATCACTTCTATAAGGTTTCACCACACACGCACCCTCAGCGGTTCGCCTGCGCTCCAAACCGCACGCAACCGCTGCTCACTCCAATATCCCCTCTCCACTTCCGAGTTTATCGGTTTTGTCTACATCTGTAACATTTGCCTCTTGTTAAATCAATGGGCAACGGGGTTATTGGACGTTCAAGTAAGTTATTTTCCTATTTACCCTCGACCCCCGTTCGAGTTTCTGATCTGGTCTTTCCTTTCAGTTTTCTTACATTTGCCACCCCCGCTCACCCACCCACCTACCCATTGCGGAATAATTTCCCAATGTTCATATTCTCCTCGAACAATCCCTTCTTCATCGAGTAGTTACTTTTTGCGTCGGGCGCGACGAGCAGCAGATAACCCAAGTAAAGCAAACACACCGCCATACTGGCTGTAACACCACCCCTCAATATCAATAACCACTGTAACATACATACTCCCTTCGCTCGTTTATGGAATATGTTTTATGAGCCTTTCGGGGCACCCCTCATCACCCTGTCCGAGGTCTCCATTCTTGTGAATGTGAGTTATCACGAGATCACGATCGCCTGCGTACAGAAGGGGTAAACCCCGAGTCTACTAGTCATCTGGACTGTTCTCGAATACTAGGATGGCTTGACGTTATCTCGGACTCAAAGTCCGGGGGTATCAACAGTGTTAGTAGGGTCCACGTAGTCCGCAGCAGGGTGTGTATGCGGACTTTTGGCTCGCGGGTGACCGAGTCTGCCGTTTAAAGTGTAAGAGATGCCATCGGGGAAATAGGGTCGGCTGCGGAGAGCGTTCGATGATCTACAAGGATCCTCTGGCGACTTGTGGAGGACAATCGCAGCGTACTTGGCCGCTGCCGACTGGCTGCGGGTCACCATGGATACTTTTTGTCCGCCCGGGAATTCGTCTCAATCAGTGCACAGGCCAGACACGACGCGCAGTTACCACGACACGCCGATACGATAGGATCATGCGCAGCACCCTCTGCCCCCGTCGTAAGTGTGAGAAGAAGACGGAAGATCGCGAAGTTGTGACCCGCTACAATCATGGCCGAGACAATCCCCGGCGCGCCTTTGGGCTCCGTGCCGCAAACGGGCGATATCTTCTCTTCATCTCTCACAAATCTTCTGCGCAACTTCCCAACAGCGTCAAGGCTCGCATCGTGTCGGAGGGACCTTTTGTCCAGGTCGTACGAATGGCCCTTGCACCGTGTAAAGGTCCTGGAAGGTCACACCGGGTAGGTTGCTTACCATAACTGGCCGCTGATATCCCTCCACCCTCGACCCCACCCCTTTTGGGAGATGCAGCTTTTGTTGACGAACCTACGTTTCCAACCTTTTCGATGAAAGATGTGTGAACGCGCTGAGTTGGACGAGTGATGGGGAAACCTTGGTCTCAGGAGGAGACGATACTACGTTCGTATTCTCGCCTATTGTCTGTGCTCTTTGATCCCCCAGTTTGACCCTCACACACTTTTTTGTGTTCTTTTGCTCATGGCTGTACCGTACAACCAACCAGTGTTCGATTCTGGCGAATGTCGGAAGACAATGGTGTTCCAGAGGACGAATATCCCTTTGTCTGTTATCATCGAGTTTCCACGGGACACTGGGACAACATTTTCTCTGCAAAGATGCTACCGTTCTCAACCAGGCTGTACGTATCGTCCTCTCTTTATTTGTCCCTTTGTGCTCGTCCTGGAAACCATGGATTGATTAATGGGACAATTGCACAGGGCTACTGCAGCTAGGGACGGATTGGTCAAGGTCTTCGACGTCGGCGCAGAACTAACCACATTCGACTCTGCCTCGTCGTACTCGAGAGGGTCTCCCACGCGCTCGAGCGGTAAACAAAGGACGATCGAGTGCCATTCGAATTCCGTGAAAAGGATTACGACGGAATCAAGTCCGGACGTATTCCTTACCGTTTCGGAGGTCAGTGTTACAGGTTGAGCGTACTTGATCACCGCAGCTGAATGTGTGGAAAAGGATGGCACTGTGAGGCAACACGACCTGAGGGCTCCGACGCACCGGTGTGGTGGCGAAGGGGCGACTTGTTCGACTCCACTAGTGAAAGTGTCTCATCGCCTGTTCTCCATGTCAATAGCCCCATCTGCACCGCACCAAATAGTTGTAGCCGGGGACCACCCATACGTGCGCTCATCTTCTTATGATAAGTGTTATTCTGGCCTCAGTCCACACAGGGGTACCTTTTTGATCGCAGGCAAATCGGCCGGCTCTTGCAAGCGGAATGGGGCGTTCCCGTGGAGGACGGAAGTCTTACCACTTGCGTTAGACGGTTCGCAAGCAAGGCGAAACCTTCGTCATATGATTACATTACCGCAGCGAGGGTATCGTCGAGTAATGGTCATGAGGTACGCGGATTGCATCGTGTCGTCACGACTACGTGTCATAATATGGTCCTTAGGTTATCCTATGTGAGTGTATATGGCGCCCTCCCATCTTCTGCGCTCAAGTTTACCGGGCGTGCTAGCGTACGGCGGTCATTCGGTCTACCTGTTCTCCACTCTGGATGATCCCACGGAAGAGTCCTTGAGGACGCCGTCCCCCATGTTGTCACCCAATCCAAAGCACCAGAAGGCAGACGGTGGTTCTCCCTCGGCGGGAGCAGACGATCCCATGAGTGGATACGTCCCGTCTACAGCGGATAGCCACGTCCCATCTGATCCCTTGGATGTGCAAATGGACGAAAGTGGAGACCGGGAAGAGAGGGAGGAAGAAGAAAAGGATGAGGATGATGCCGAAACGAAATACTCGGAGGTTCCTTTGGTCCTCCCGCGACGGTCGTTCAAAGGTGTATCAAACTTGCGGACGATCAAGGATGGTACGGTGTTCATGGATCGGCGAGAAATGTCTATTACTGACGGCTCGACCCGTTGCAGTCAACTTTGTCGGACCAAATGATGAGTTCGTCGTCTCTGGTTCTGATGAGGGTTATTTCTTCTTGTGGAGAAGAGAAAATGGCGCTCTGCACGGGATATACGAGGGTGATGGGAGCGTCGTGAACGCCATCGAGGCCCACCCCACTCTTCCGTTGCTTGCAGTGAGTGGCATCGACCACGAACCCAAAGTAAGTCCACCATTTTCAGGGTTTTGTTGCCTAGGACTCATGTTATGGCTTAGTTGTTCAGCCCTCACAAAGGAGCGGATGAGTGGTCGAGACTCGATAGAGCGGAGGGTATCATCAATAACAACATGGGCAGCGTCGTCGTTCCCCCGATACTCTCGCTCCTCCGGGACATTGGCGTTATCGTCGACGCAACAAGTGGTGGCTCAGTGGATCCTTCTCAGTGTACGCACCAGTGAAGAGAGTGGAAATGAGTTTATGTTGTATCACTACCGTTGTATATTATCTACCAATCCATGTTGTGTCCAGACACGCTTCCGGCTGACGATAGGGATTGCCAATTCCTGACTTGTCACATCGACTTGGACAACTAGCGATGGCCTCCATCTGCAAACCACAAGCATTTTTTTAGCATCCAACCTGTTTGCTCCGACGGTGGGCGATATTTTGAGCGGAATTTGGAGAGCAGGGATTTTGAGAGAGGACGAGGGAGGGATGGGCCGGCCTGGGGATTGTGACAACTACCCTCAACGCCTTCTCGCTATCCGCGACGGCGGACTCATCGGCACACCAAACGCCATCGTCACTGTGGGGACCCAGTCTCGACGCTCGCTCTCGAGGTCGACGACGGAACACGAGCAGGTTTGTCCTCAAGCCTTTCGATTCCACGTATATTCTGTCGCGTAAGTCGTCTTTCGCATCCGGTCGCTTCCCAGACCCGTCCCGTGCGAGCAGTTCATAGCGCTGACCCTCTCTTCATCCGTTTTTTTTTCTTCTTCCACGCTTCGAATCTCAATCGCAATCCTAAGTGTGCAGGGTGCGTGAGTCTTCCCTCTCGTGAACTCGCGCTGGAACGTTTCGGCCTATTGTGCGGCAAACCCGTGAAATCGTTCAACCCGTGGGCTTTGCAGTTTGCAAAAGGTGACAGACACCCATGACTCTCTCTTCTTCCCCTCAACCAGTCACTCACGACCCCTACGTCAGCACGACCATGAACAACCCACATCCAACGGGCGGTGGCACCGGGGGCGGGAACACCGGGGGAGGGAGGAAACGTCGAAATCACCACAAACAGCATCAACAACACAACAACCCTCGTAAAGCTGCCCCATCAGCCGTTTTGCTGGACGACCCCAACGATCTCAACTACTCAGTTCACCATTCTCACTCTTACCCCGCCGCCGCTGCCGCTGCCGCTCCATACGACATGAGGAGGGACCCGAACCAGTCGCGTAACAGACGTGGTGATATCGACAACTGGCAACAGAGAGGAGAACCCTCACATTCTACACACGACCGCAGCTACGAGGATCTTAGGCGCAACGGTGGTGGAAGGAACTCTTACGACAGGGTAGATAGGGATACTGAAGGTTGGAACGCTGTCGTTGATCCGTACGGGTCAACCACCAGGGACTGGCAAGCTGCTGAAGAGTACCCTCAACAAGGCTACACCTCCTATGACAACGCTGGTTTCAACTCTGGGCGACGGGGCATGGGTTACGACTGGGTCGAGGACGACCGAAGATTGCCGCCCGAAAACGGACGCCGTTTTGTGGATGACGGGGCGCGAGGGTGGAGAGATAATGGTCAACAACGATTTGTGTCTGACTCTGGTTGGGACACTCGGTTTGTCGAGAACCGGGAAGCTGCTCCGTACGTGGAGGAGCCCCGACTCGAAGAGCCTGCCCGGAACTGGGAACCCGCCCCTGGCTGGAGACAGAACCAAAACGGCCGTCCCAATCAACATCATCGGAACCAGCGCACCCAACAACGACAGGGCGACGGCAACGCCAACCAGCCCGTCAACTTTAACAGCAATAACAACTACAACCGCGGTAATCGACAGGGGAAGAACAAGAACAAGAAATGGAAACACAAAGATAAGCAACGAGGGGATTGGAAGCAGCAGGATGACCAAAACCCTAACAAGTTTGTGTTTCATTCGTCTCTCTTCGACTCCAACGTTTCCCTGAGCCCATGTAAAATTTCAGCTGGACACGACGTGATACGACTCAGGTATCAAATGCGAATCAGATACCACTCAAGCGTCGGCAACAGCGCTCGAGATCGCGGTCCGCCTCACCCACAAACTCTTTCTACTCTCGGCGGAGCTCCCATGGAGGACGGTCGCGATCGCGATCGCCATCTCCAAAACGTTTACGACACAGTGCCAGTCCTTCCAGGCACGACTCCAGCCCTGTCAACAAGCGCCAGAAGTGGAAGAAGAACCGGCATGGCGACAATCAACAGAACCGCGAAAGAGGACGTGTTCGACGGAGGACCCCGTCCCCTGTGTGCTCGGTTTCATCGAGGAGTGTTAGTTCCACTTCGAGTCGAAGTTCTGGGGCCGGGGAGCGACCGCGGACGCTGCATCGTCTTCCAACAGCAACGAATGTCCGTGATATCGACATTACCTTGTCGATGTCTAAAGCCACATGGGACCGCTCCCCGAAAAACACACGTCGTGGACGAGAACAGAGCAGCAGTCCAAAAGTCGAGGTGAGTTTCAAACCATAGAACCATTTCACGCGATTTCCTGACCCGGGGCCTTACCGAAGCGGGCAAACAAACGACCGATGCTCGAACCCAATCCGAAACTCAGTCTTGGTACTGATATGCCTCCGCCCCCTGTTCCGCGGACTTTCCATCAACCCGGTGCCGAAGGTCCTCAGCAATTAGCCTCTCCATCACCTGCGAAGGGGAAGAAGGCTGGTTTCAGACCTATCGGTTTCACGAGTTCTACCCTACGTCAATTCTTCCCTGCTGATGATGACGACGAGTCGATGCTCAAGCCACGCGACCAAGCGGTGACGCCACCCCGTCCTTCCTTCCAAGAGTCCGATCGTGAACGCGATCGAGATCGCGAGCCGGAGCCGGCACAGGAACACAGGTCCTCGGACCGGATGTCGATGGAGATGGATATGAGCACCACCCCTCCCCCTGAACCTATCCGCCGGGGTGTTTACGAGCAGCCGACACAAGAAAGCGGGCCACCGCGCTCGCCATCGCCCACGTGGTCACCCGCATATGCCTATGAAGAACCTCGAGAAGCGTTCTCGATCATGACGCAGGTTGGGGAAGGCACGTTTGGAAAGGTCTACAAGGCCCGAAATAATACCACCAATGCAATCGTGGCATTGAAGAGAGTGCGGATGGAGGCGGAGAGGGATGGGTTCCCTGTCACCGCCATGCGAGAGATCAAGCTTCTACAGTCTCTGAGACACGATAATGTGGTGAGGTTGCATGAGATGATGGTTTCAAACGGTTTGTTCTCGTATTTATTCCTCGGACACCTTACTAATTCATGAAACCAGGAGCTGTCTACATGGTATTCCAATACATGGACCACGACCTCACCGGGGTCTTGTCTCAGACACAGTTCACCTTCACCGAGGCTCAGCTGAAGAGCCTATGCCAGCAAATGTTGGCGGGTCTAGCGTACCTCCACCATAAAGGTGTCATTCATCGCGACATCAAGGGGTCCAATATTCTGGTTAATAGCCGGGGAGAACTGAAACTCGCAGACTTCGGTCTCGCAAGGTTCTATCAGAAACGGCGACAGAGTGATTACACTAACCGAGTAATAACTTTGTGGTACCGCCCGCCAGAACTTCTGTTTGGCACAACAGTTTATGGGCCTGAAGTCGACATGTGGAGCGCAGGGTACGCCATAAACTCCTTCTCTTCATTTATTTTACGTACACGGTGTGACTCATCATTAATCACCCGGATAATAGGTGTATCATGCTGGAATTGTTCACGAAAAAGCCCGTGTTCCAGGGAACCGACGAGATTCACCAGTTGGACGTGATTTACAGGGTTCTTGGTACTCCAACACCCGAACGATGGCCTGGAGTTACGACGATGCCTTGGTACGAGCTCGTCAAACCGAAAGAGGTGATCCCGAACCCGTTTAGAGATCTGTTCAAGAAGTATGTTCCCTTAGTCCATCCACCCCAGTTGCCGGGGTATCTAATGGGACCTGTAGGTGGCTCTCACCGTCCGGCCTGGAGTTGGCGGAGGAGTTGTTACATTATGATCCGTCGAAGAGGGTATCCGCTACTCAGGCACTCCAACACCCGTATTTCCTTCAGGAGCAACCGCCACCACAGCAACCGACTGGGTAAGTGAAGGATGTACGATAGAAATACGCTCCTTGTTTTGCTCACTGCGTTTTGATAGCCTGAACGCGTTGGAGGGCGAATGGCACGAGCTGGAGACAAAGAGGGAGAAAGCCAGGAAACGCAAGAAGGAAGCCGCAGGCTAACCCTGCTCTCCCGAACCCCCGAACCCCCCCACTCAACCAAACCGTCCACCTGTTCCCAGCATTGTACCCTCTACTTCGCATACACGCAATCTGTCGTCCAGTATTTCACAGGACTCGTGGCTCCTTTCTAATGCTGTTTTTCTACACCTTTACCGCACCGTTCGGTTCATCCATACAAGTAAAGTACATCGCACGTTATATCTTCGCTCCTCACCGCCGTTGATTTTCAAGTATGCTTTGTCAAGTGATCCCCCCTTTTTTTAATTCACCGTTACCAGCCCTTTCTCTGTAAGATTCTGGACGATCGACTCGACCTATAAGGGGAACGCATGTCAGCCTCGCACAAGACCATGAAGACCTTGCGTACGTTTGCAGCGGTAATGCGGATCTGCTGGTCCCATCGTTTAGTGAACAAAGCACCAGTGTCTTCCGTCGTCTGTTCGACATCTCCGAGTCCACCGGCCTTACCCTGAGCATCGTCCTCTTCTTTGCCCGCTTCGAACCAGATAAGCTTGTCGACCTGGTCGATGGAACCCTTCAACCTCCCCTGCTCGATCATCTTTCTCGCCATGTTCTCCGCCGCGCTAGGTGACAGATCTAGCAGGGCACCGAGACCCTTAAAGGTGATATTGTTATAGATCTTGGAGCTGGCCAACAAATTGTGTTCCATGACCGCACGGTCGAGAACCGTAGAGGGGCCAGTCCTCTTACTGATGGTGGGATCATTTGCGTCGTCGTCGGTCTGCATGGCGGATGCGACGCGATCGTTGGATGATAACGCTACTTTGGCGAGTTGGTGGGGTTTAAGGGTACCTTCAAAGTCTTTGACCTCGGCGGAACGGAGGATACGATCGAGGAACATTTTTTGGAGGATGTTGAAGGAGGGGAGGTCGGCTGTTCGTTCGTCTCTGCATAGGGAGGCGAGAACTCGGGATCGATTTGGACCTGCTGGAGCAAGGACGCCGCATGTCACTGCGGCTGACCTGGGAGGTGATGAGGGTTTGAATATCTCAGAAGGGAGAGGGGGTGGGGAGACTTACAGCATGTGCTGACGCTCCTCCTCATCGATCTCTGCGACCCAGCTAAGCTCGTGGTACCTGCTGGCGGCCTCCAAGAACTTTCTAGAGTAGTCCATGATCCTGGCTTGACATAATTTGTACGCTAGCAGAGTCGCTTTATCATTCGTAGAATGAACCAGTAGGGCGGCACGGTTGTAGTATGTCTCGGCTTGTACGTTGTCTTCGTCCTCGAGAAGGAGCCGGACAATGCGGATGTATATTTGAAGTTTTTCTTGATCTGGTATGGATCTATCTCAAGGGGGTATGAAGTCCGATAAACCGTATTCGGGTGGTCAGCGATAAGCGCACCTCTGACTTGAATCTAAGGAGAGTCCCATGAGGATTCGAGCGGCATCGCTCCACTCCTCTTCTGATTCGAACAGCTCAGCAAGTTGCAATCTCACTGAATTGACCTATCCCACAGATATCACACTGTTGAGTATATTGAACAAAGAGGGGGTTGCTAATCGCGAGACGGCCACTCAACATGTTCCTCATAGCTGACAATCTTTGGCTGGACGAGACTGAGCGTGTCCTGTAGGATCTGCTTCTTGACATCTGGATCCTGTACGATGCCTTCCGTCACGGCTTTCACGAGCTCAGACACGACTTGTCTGCCAACGACCAGACCGCCTGCATCTTGATTGACTACAGTGTCTACAAGGGTGTGGAGGTCCGCCAAGAAAGACGGGCTGGACTTGTTCGCGAAAAGGTCGTTGAGGACGGCGACGTAGGCTGGGCCCTTGTCTCTCTGGGATAGAGAAGCTAATTGAGCGAGACGCGAATCCATTGTGAGGCGATCAGCCCTCGGTGGTGGCGGGGATGGAGGGGGGTTTCCCGACACGTGATGCACGGGGACAGTTCATCTCGCACCTCGAGTGTATTGGAGTCTGATTGAAGCCTTGGGAAGAACAATGCGGGGAGTTAGAAATGGCTAGCGGAAACGCCATAAGATGTTTTCATCTCCTGCGAACTGTCGAAGGCCAAGGCTGTCTCTGTGGGAACACTTACAGGTGCCGGGCTGGTGATCCCCCGAGACTCCCGCCTTATACCTGTACCTTAGTCCGCTCCGTCAAGCCGTTTTTCTCCCTTCCTTTCCTTCCGCCTTCTGGGTTTCTGTGAGACTCTTTCCCTCTTTCTTTCGCTGCTGCCAGACAGCCCCGGCCACCAACCATGTCCCGCTTCACATCCGCGTACCATGTTAACAGACCCTCGGCCCAACAACTCGCCGACCGCCAGTCATCTGGTCCTGCGGCCAATCTGAACAACGTTAGCCCGCCATACACCGACGACCTGGGTTTCCCAGCAAATGCGTCCAGCAATTCTCATCTGTTTGGCCATTCCAACGACCTCTCGCTCTCTGGTCTTCCTTCGTTGGCTACCCTCTCCGAGACCCCAACCCGGATGCCGAACCGTACCACCACCTCTGTCCTCGGTTACAACCACTCTGGTCGGGAGCGTTCGCGACAACGGGCCTCTCGTTGGCTTATCCTCGTAATCCCTCCGACTTTTATCACCGAGTCACGGGGAGTGCTCGGCCATACACTCTCATCGAGCCCAAGTTCCCGACTGTCTCAGGGATTGTTATTGCCTCTGTACCCAACGGTGAGTCAGTCTGTGCCACGGCCATCAGAATACTGCGTATCTTACCCACTCGTTGCATTTCAATTAAAATCTTTAGATGTATGCGCAACTGGGCGCGATCGCGCGCGAGTTCAATTTTCCCAGTACTGTGGGGATCTGCCTGTATATGCACGTCAACGAAGCCGGTGCTCTGTTTACACCGCGGATAAGCGAGGAGTCATGGGGTATCCTCTGGGGACACCTGTTTGAGCCGAACGCTCCCAACCCAACTGGCGGACTTCCCATCTCTGGAAGAATTGAGTTTGACATTGGTGTGTTTCGTAACGGGTTTAGATCGTCTCTGTTCGTTGACACAATTTGTAGATCCTGGGAAAGCTCGGTGGTATGACTCCTGGGTTTCAGCATCTCGGCGCGAATCCGCATCCCTACCGTCTCTGTCACCCACTCATGTTGCCTCCATTCATCAACGTCAAGAGAGTAAGACCACTGACAACAACTTCGAGGATGTGCAAGAACAGAACCAGACTATTGCCGCTACCAAAAAAAGGATAAGGTACACGCCCAAACCGCTCTCCCTGGTCGAACGTTTTGACTCGGCGAATTCTTCACCCCCCATGCCGATACCAATGGCAATCCCCGTGACTACCTCTGTGCCTATGCCCGAACCTCACCCTGCGTCCCCTCCCCTCACTAAAATCCCGACCCTACCGCCCGTTCCCCAGAAGGAGGGGTCTCTGAAATCCCACAGGGAGGAAATTGACACTCGGATCAAGTCTTGGAGGGCAAGCGCTACTTTTAAGACAAACCTACTTGCCTCAACAGGACAAATTAGCCTGGATCCTGTCAACATGCCCAACACAGTCCCGTTAGATGACCAAGCTGACGAAGATGGCGGGATCCTGTCAGAAGTGAACCCTGAAGACTACTCTTGGAGTATTACCTCGGCAGGTCCTCCATCTGTTCTCAACTCCCCTGTATCCGATTCCTCGTACCGTGTTCCATCCGTACACGTGGATAGACGTGTAATTGGATCTGTCCCTCTTACCCCAGAGACATGCACTTCCTGGGGACCAGAAGATTACGACCCACTCTCTCCCGTTTCATCGCAGTTTCGGCTCCCTTCTCCAGACCTTGGCCAGAGGTACCTGGAATACTGTCCGATGACACCCACCACCGCCACCTCCTGGGGACCTCCCTCGGAATACCCCCCTTCGCCTGACCCAGCATCTCAGTGGATCTACCACTACCGTGTCCCATCTTTAGACCTCGGGCAAAGGGTTGGCTGGAGCAGACCCGTTACACCTTCAACAGCTACGTCCTGGGGGCCCCCTTCCGAGTATCCGCCTTCCCCACCACTCGAGTCGCAATGGGCTTACTACAGACCACCTTCCGTGGATCTCGGGAGAAGGGCTGAAGGTAGCAGACCGGTCACACCGAGCACCGCAACTTCTTGGGGACCTCCGGAGGAATGGCCACCTACTCCAACTACGTTGAGCAGGGTGAGCACTCCAGACGCTGCTCAACAAAGGTTCAGTTTCACGGAGGAAGTTGGGGGTCTTGCGTCACCACCGACAGTGGTGACACCTACATCACCCGCCCCTTGGAACCTTGTTTGGCCATATCTGACACTCAACAAACAAGAATTAGGACCTCAGGAGCATGCGCCGTGGAAACACGTATGGCCGTATGTAAAACAAAAGGTTCCGTCGTCCCGCCCTCAGGCACCTCGGGAACTCTCCGCTGTTGCAGAGCGTACGGTATACCCGGTCTTCAAGCTCTGTGGGTTATTCGTTCCCCTTCGGCACTCTTCGGTTGCTCACGGTTCAAACCCACGTGTAGATCCTGCTGTTTATCCCCACTTCGACATCTACCCCTCAGTCCAGGGCGATCGCGCTGATCGGAGTTACGCCCTTAGTTTTGTTCCTGAAACTCCGGTCATTCGGACGCAAGGGCGCACTTCCTCCGCCGCTTCTTCCACAATATCGAACCCCAGACCTTCATTACAAGCTGATCGGATTGGATACCCCACCCTGAACATCTGTATGTATCACCCATCCTCCGCGATCCACGTATTCTCCCGTCATTTTCCCTATATGACCCGATGTCCTAATCACCACAATTTAGACCCCGCCGTGTATCCACGTTTTGAAATCTACCCGAAGATCCAAACTGTCCAATCCCAGAAGGTCAAGTCCGGTGGTGGCGGGCAATCATTCAAGTCGTATATACATTCTGGCCCGAAGGGTGCCCCGGAGGGACAATCGTGGGGTTTCGTGTGGCCCTGGTTTCAACCCGTTCATTCCCCGACTTCAGCCTCTTCCTCTACCCCCACCTTCACCCTGCCTCCAGTCCCCAAGTCTGTGATGACATACCCTGTCATTAAGATTTGTGAGCTCTCCATACCTTGGGACACCGTATCAAACTTGTTTGCTGACCACGATGCCATAGACCCCGCGGCCTATCCGTTCTTCGACGTGTACCCCGCCGTGGAACGATACATCCCTGCCGAAACTTCGAAACCGGTCCCGAAGCCGAAGTCTTTGGTCGTCTCCGGGGGGCCTGTGGGAATGAAACTTGATTATCCGGTTATGAGGATATGTAAGTGTTTTTTCCGGTCGCCTATAGGCTCCCTGGTTGTAACCGGCCCCTTTCAGACGAGGCGGTCTACCCTCACTTCGACATTTACCCGACGGTTGCCCGACATGTTCCCAAGACGACGGCCCCGGTACGCTTGCCAGTAGCTTACCCAGTATTTGATATCTGTGAGTATTACCCCTTCAGCGTGGTTATTGATATTTATGTGTCCTTCAGATCCTGCTGTCTATCCGTACCTGAATATTTATCCTGCAATTGCTGGTGCCCCAAAACCAACGTATCCAATCCCCGTTCCCTCCGTGTCAAAAAGAATGGAAACTATGGGTATTCAGCCCGCATCTGGCTATCCTTCTCTGGTGATATGTAAGTCTCCGAGTTACAAATGAGGTTCGAGTGCTCATATATCACTTGGACGTAGATCCTTCGGTGTACCCGTGGATTGATATCTACCCTTCCATTGCCGGTGAAATCAGCAGACCACTGACCTCGGTATCTTTCCGTCAATCACGAACCCGGCCGGGCACCCATGCCCGTACAAAGCTGCGCAAGCGTTTCACGGCTGACGAGGATGCACCTCCTGTTCCCAAGTTACCGGACTATGCGACTCTGCGAGCCCTATCACAGGTGCCCCCTTCTCCCCTGCAACACAACCGGTTATCAATACAGGAACACGCGTATCCAACGATATCAATCTGTGATTAACTTTCCCTTCCTCCCTGGAGGGTTCCCTTCTTTTGCTCAACAATTTGTCAAACTCTTTTTCGTTTCGTGCAATGGTAGATCCTCCAGTGTATCCTTATTTCGATATTTACCCAGCAATGGCTGGAAGAAGACACCCCCAACCACCGCGAGAAGAACAGCGATCGATGCCATTGTCGACATCAACATCAGGACCACTGGGCCTAGCCCTGGTCTCGGTCGAGTTGAGAACCGCGTATCCCCAGTTTGATATCTGTAAGTTTATTTCTTTCGAGGTTTTCTTCTGCTTGATACGATCGAAAACTAACTCGACAATTCCATGATCCCCACGCCTATTGTTCCTGTTTAGATCCCGCTGTGTACCCGAACTTCAATATTTATCCGACCACCAGAGAGACTGTGAAGGGAAAAAGGATCACTGGTTAGTATGATCGGTGCTTCGTTCTTTAAGGTTGCGCTTACCCACCTTGTTATAAGCCCCGTCAACACCATCGGCGCAGGCTGTGAACACGCCTAGTCCTTCGTACCCTGTTATTGAAATCTGTCAGCCCGGTTCTTCTTCGGTTCCGTTTCGTGGTATTGACGAGTCCCGTGATCCCTAGATAAACCGGTCTACCCGCACTTCGATATTCATCCACCGTGGTCGCGTACACAGGAGTATCCCCGACATAACGCCAGGGCCGCTTCCACAATGGGTATCCCGGCGGGGGCGTTACTCAAGCCCATCGCCTTATCAAAGTCATCGTACCCTGTTATTCAGATCTGTGAGTCACCTTATCCTCATAGATCACCACCACCGAGTAATGTTTCGTTCGCACACAGATAACCCGGTCTACCCCCACTTTAACATGTATCCATCGTGGGCTCGCGTTCAGGCGGTACCTGCGGCGGTCATTAGGCCTCAGAAGCACCACCGCGAACTTCATCAAGAGGTTCTCCCTACCCCACCCACCGACCTGGGAGAGTTGGCCCCTCAGCCAGGAAGTGTACATGCATCGTCGTCTCTACGGTACCCGGCGTACCCTGCGTTAGAACTCTGTCAGGCACTGCATAGTTCATGCTCCGGTTTGTTTACTAACCCCCCATGTAGACAAGGCGACGTATCCTCACTTCAACATCTATCCTTCGTGGGTTCGAGCACTAGTTCCCCCTGTTCAGGATCCGCCCCGGGAGAAGAAGGCTCGTAAAAGCCACAAGGAACTTCACGACGAAGTCTTCCTACACTTGCCCACTACCACCTCAGGTGTCCCGGAAAATCCCCCAGCCATGGGTACTGCTTCGAGGCGACCTCGCGGGTTGACGATTGTCGTGAATCAACAACGACCTGTTGAGGAACCTCTCCTACCCTCGCTTCCTAAGGTGTCACCGTTGCGCCGACGGGTTCCTTCGTCGAACCATCTCAACAGACGGAGTATTAGTCCAACCCGTCCGCGTGTCTCACCCATATTCGACAATTTCCCTTCCATCGAGACAAGGTTGTCGCAATCGGAGGACGAAGTGGTCAAGCCGCCAGTGGTCTTGACGAGATCGCAATCTTTGTCGGCTCGTCCGACCACACCAAAGAGGAGGCAGAGCGCCTTGATTGCACAGAGGATCAAAGCGTTGAGTACAACTGTAGAATCTTCGGAACATGTTTTTGACCGCCCTGTTCGCGGATCAATGAGGCCACTTTCTGTCTCTCCTACGAAGACTTAAAGTTGGTGACTCCCCGTGTCGTTCGCTCGTTTATTTGTTTGTTCTTTCTTGATCATTTATAAACTCAATATTCTTATTTGTACCCCCACCTAGAGCTCATTGTAGATCATCGTATATAGAGTCGCTTCGAAATGTTTTCCCGGAATGCAGTCGACAAATATAGTACATGATAATTAGTCCCTCTGGAAATCTGGCTGGAAGATGGTTGTGTGATGACTCCTGCGTCACCCAACCCGATGGCACCCAACAGAGTGCAGGTTGCGACTACTACGCACAAAACTACATTCCATCGATCTGGGCGACGACGCGATGGCACACTAGGTTACTCGTTCACATCATTCGTGGGGGCGGGAGGAGGGTTGTCTCCCGAGAGAAGGTGACCACTCCCCGGCATGTATTGTGGGGGAGGGGGTTCTGTCTCTGGATCTGGACTTGGCACTTTCGCCGCACGAGCTGCACGGATCTGCCTTTCCCTCTCGTCGAGCTGGATCCTTGACTTCCTATCATCCAAAAATGCCAATCGTGTCTATGCAGCCAATAGGTTAGCCCAAACTCGAGCCCAGAGAATTTGGGAGAAAGCCTCTCTACCTTCTCTTTCTGAGCTTCGATCGCAGCTTTCTCCTCGGCCCTGGCTTTCGCCAGACGTTGTTCCTTCTCACCTTCGCGTTCTTCGAATTCCTTGAGAACAGCGTGGCCGATCAGGAGGTCGTTCCAGCGCGATTTGTGGAAGATGTAATATGGTTGGAAATCGATGACCTATCACGAGGATGAGTCCTAAGGAAGGAGAGACGAAGGACCAGGCATGAGTTTACCTCTGGCCGGAACCCCAGCTAGATACGCAAGGGAAGTGATATGAAGCTTGGAATGAGGCAAACGAGGATGAGTCTTCCTTACCTCTACAGCGTACTCTAATGTCCCTTTAGGATCCACGATCTTCCTCCGGATTGCAGTGTTCGTGGGTTTGAATCGGTGGTACTTTTCCTCCTCAGGGTGGTCTATGATGTTCCCAGCAAGCATCGACAGCGTCTACAACATGCTATCAGCCCTCCCCGCATGGGGTGATGACCAAAACCAGAAGACGAGGCCTCACCTTGATCGCTTCATAGGCTACCTCACGGGAGTTCGGTCTAGTGATTCCGGGATCCACGAGCCTCCGAAACTCCTGCCTCCTGTCGTGGTCTTTATCGAAATCGGAATAGTTGGGCATCTTCGGAACGGGCCTCGCGGACGTGGACGGGCTCGAATCCGACGCCGAAGCAGGCGTTGGAGAGGAGGGTAGACCACTCTTCTTCCGATTCTCAATCGCAGCCAATATGCTTTCGCGGTCGGCCATGAAGTAGGAGAGGATTAATTGGTTTGGAGGCTGAGCGCTGAGGAACCTTATATATACAGCCTCGAGGCAGGAGTCAGCATTCCAAAGAGGGAGGTAATCGGTTGAGCTCGTGTCAGTGTCACGGGGGGATAGAACGTAACACGTGACGGCCCAGGGCACTTGTCCCCGACTCCGCCCATCTCGAATGACATCCCCGGCCAGTCGACTTTTCCTTATTCCCGGGATGTCGGTCCAGGGTTTTATCAAATACGGCAGATAGGTCTCGCAACCCCCAGCCGCTTGAAGGAACTAGAATTGAACAATTTGAGTGTAGATGCAGCACCATTATGCGCCGACGTTTATCCCCCTCACTACTCTCTTCAGTCGCCTTTGTCTTCTTCAGACTTGTTGGAGTCGTACTCATCTGAAGATAGATAATTCGAGGAACCATTGCTCATAGACACCTCCGCTGTTACTAGATCTTCCGCATCCTCGCCAATCAACTCCCAGAAGCTGATTTCCCCTGCACGAGCGCAGCAGTAGCCTCATCTTCTGTGTCGGCAGCGCTCTGCTTTTGTGTCCTCCCAAACCACCTCCGAAGTTTGTCCTCGTGACCGAGCTTGGGTTTGTAATGGTATAATGCGACACCGTCGATCCCCTTCATGACCCCCTCCCCTTCCTGACCTGTACGAGGGAGAAGAAACTTGGCATGTGCTTGATCCCCGATGCGAGAAAGAGTTCGGTCCACTTCATCAGGTTATCGAAGACACTACCGCCTCGCGAGTAGATCTTCGGTGGACAAAGCTGTAGAATATTTGTTCGTGTCGCCTCATGAGGTCAATGAATGCTTGTATGGTCAGGGGACGGATCCTCCTGGCTCACTGCGCAGGCAATAAACATCAGCCCACAGAGACTCTTGGGACTCCGAGCAGACGTACATCCTTCCGTCTGTTCAGCTGTCTTGATCATATCATTCACGGACGCCTAGAGGTCTCCAAGAGAGTCTGAGATTCGCTGCTTGATAAGCTTATACTGGTGGGTAGGGCGGAGTGGGCGGAGGGATGGGCCCTTTTCGTCTGCGATTCGGTCGTGGGCCATGCCGCTTGCTGGCGCTACTGATTATTATGTCTGTACTACATTGCAACCCAGGGCTGAGCGCTGAAGGACGGGTCGTGTACAGGAGTGGCTCCCAAGGCCTAAGGCCTAAGGGCCCACCGGCGACCCAGGCGGCCGGTTAGTAGACGGACCCACAATTGCAAACGATTGCCATCGTGTGTCATCGTGTTGGTTGGGTTGCCCCATCCCCACTTGCGTCACCGACAACGTCATACCATCCGCGGGTTACTAAATTTAGGGGACCTGAGGTCTTATCCAACAACCCCCACCTCTCGCCCGTTCTGCCTGCACAGTACTTCACCATGCAGAGCCCTCCTCACGATAAAGCGGGCTTACCAGAACAGATTGATGAAAAGAGCTTACCAGCCCGGGGTGTTCGAACGAGCCTACCAGACCAGGGTGATGACAGGCATCCGCATCAGCGTCCGTCCACCACACTAATCACGTCTTCCAGACGCCGAATGGGCCTGGCTGGGCATAGGGGAGGGGTGGGAGGATGTGGCCAACGAGTACCAGCAATTCTATCAGTACTGGAGCGATAGCTCCACAAGTTCCAAGAGGTTCCTCAACAAGTTCCCCTACAAGTTATCGCTCGGGGTGAACTCGCGCGGAACACCTCTCTTGCCTTTTCTCTCCTACAGTACATCAGGAAACCAGATTGTCGTCACCGAGGCATACGACAAAATGTTCCACCGCTTAATGGCTCTCCGCGAGGAAGATAAGGGAGATCGCAAAGGGGCAGTGCTCACTGGGCAGCCCGGCACCGGTGCGTCCCTACGATTAGATCCCCACGCCGTGCGACAACTCACCGACGCATCCAGGAAAAACCACCTTCCTAAAGTTCATGCTCGCGCGGCTGATTTCAGATCGCCAGGTCGTACTCCTGTGTACCACCTCTAAAATCTACCTTTTCTACCACGGCAGAGTTTACTTTCGATCGACGCAGTACGGCTTCGGGGATCTTCCCAAACGCCAGGGGGGATCATATTGTCCTATATGGGCGTTGCTTGACGTGGACTATCTGGACCAGGGGCCACCTTTCGCAGCTGATGATGAGATCTGGCCGATCCAGGCGTCTTCTCCGAAACCCATTCAATGGAAGTCATGGAGAAAGCAGTACAATGCCGCTCTGTTGGGCATGCCTCTATGGGAGATGGATGAGCTGATGGAAGGGTACGTCTTTAGTGTACTCTCCCTTTCTGCCATCAATTCCAGCCATGCGGCTCGATAGTGGTTTGTTGCTGACTATCCTTTGGCTTTGCTACAGTTTATGTCTCCAGCCTAGGTTCAATGACTTTCGATGGAGACTGCAGCAGTACCTCCCGCTCCCTGATGGGCCGACGCTCGCCACCACCGGTAACAAGGCGATTGACGCTGCGCTGGAGGTTCTCAAGAGAGAGAGAGAGAGAGAGAGAAGGCGGTGGAAGTGAAGAAGGGTGCCACCCTGTTGTCATCTGCCGCGGATCAGGACGAGGAGATGGTTGACGAAACAGGCCAGCCACAGACCCAGGTAGACGAGGTGGACAACGCGCTCAAGATCTTGGTGCGCAATGCGACTGAAGAGTTCGGCTTCATCCCCCGTGACGTGTACGAAGGTGTCTTCGATCTTCCTGCCGTGAAGGAGCAGCACACCATTGCGACGACGAACCTCGATTTTTCCAATCTAATGACCACTGTCAAAGAGTTCTCTGAGAACCGTGGGATCAGCTCCAGCACCTCGCATCGCGTGATCGTCGTGTTCCCCATAGATTATATACCCCGCCTCGACCGTTGGGGCATGGACTTCAAATCCATTCGGATCAGGAAGAAGGTGGTGGAGTTGATGCTGTTGCAGGAGGACAGAAAGCTTAGGGAAATGTGCGACTTCCTCCGCAGGATCCGAGAGGGCTCTACTTTGGCGGGATGGATCTTCGAGGCGATGGTCCATCGCAAGTTATCTTGTGGCTGGGAGGACGAATCCAGGCCGCAGCCTATCCCTATGAAGTCCGACGAGCATGACCCTCCTGCCTTCTCCGTAGATCTCTCCTCGCCCCCCCCCTACCCCTGACGCCTCGCTGTCATTTTTCACACCACTACGCGCCGATGCTAGAACTGTTGTGCCAGTCAACCTCGCCGATGATTCACTCAGTGATGTGACGCTCGACACCGACAAGTACTACATCCCAATCGCGGCTAATAATCCCCTCTTTGACTCGTTCACCATTAACCACGACCGCGACGGACGCACCGCCGTAATCTCTATTTTCCAGATTACGATCTCCCCAAGGCATGGAGGATCGGGTGATGGCTACCGCTCCATCCGCAAAATCATGATCCGTGTAAGCGAGCTTCTGAAGGGGGCGGAGGCGGACCCCAAACCCGCAATCAAAGTCACATACTTTCTAGTCTGCCCCGGGAGTAAAAAGTATAAGTGGCAGATGCCCGTCGGCTGGAAAAAGGATAATAAACTTAACGATCATTGTGGGGAAGCCTTCTGTATACCCGTTCCCGTCGAGGTATTTCCGCAAATGTGACAAGCCACGGTACGTCGTACCTATTTACTCCCAATTCTGCGACCTAGCTGAGTCATGGCTGGATGTAGGTTTCCACTAGGGGTCGGCGGTACCTGTGATGTGCCCTTCTTCCTGTGTGCCTCTCCCTTGTTCCTATTCACCTGTCCCTTCACTCCACCGTCTCAGCTGGCTCCTCCATGTTTATTGCCCTTGTTCGCATTCCGATCGTTCGCAGCTATTTGATGCGACATTCTCTCCATGTAATCCTTCATTGTACAATACCATGATAGTCCGTTCACTGTTACCATGCCGCCACTTTTCTTTCTCCGTGCTCAGAATCGTCCAGGTCCGCCTACTCCGCCTCCCTGTTTGCCAGACGACCCCATGTGGCCTGCTTTTTGGCGTGCTCGGGGTCCGGCATGCCCTCCTCTCTGTGGACACACCTGAACGACTGCGTATCACCTAAAGGGCAATTTCAGATGCGGTGTTGAATACCATTGGGATGCACGATGCACGCTGCTACACCCTTGCTACGTCTCCCGGGCTCAAGATATCAGTACTTATTCCACTGCTTATGACTAACACGCGCGCGACTTCGCTCGTCGGTCTGAGAGCATGGCTCCTAGCCCTCCTAGGATTAACTTGCGCACGCGGACCGATGATCATTATCTCTACCCGTCGGAGGGCGACTATCTACTTGTCATAATCAACGGGCATAAGTATCTTCGGAATGTTCGGCGCATAACCAGGCTATCGGACATACATTGCGTCGTTCAATCACATATCAACGAGAGGCTCGTGAGGACGGAAATAGACAAGAGGGAGCAGGTGGGCTAGCCGCCACAACCGCCACATCCCCCTCCGCATCCTCCACCACCTCCACCACCTCCACCACCACTGCAATTCAAACCACTTGCCGCGCAACTGAGGTGAGGACCTCCGGTACATCTGGATACACCCTAAAATTGTCAAGGTTGACTCTTCAGATATATCGGGTACACCGACCAACGGGGACTCACGACAGCGCACGATCCCGTATACGGTAGGTATGCGAACGGATATCAATACCCGTACATCAGCGGCACGGGAACCATGAACGCACTAGTATAGTACACACATTGTAACCCAGGGCTGAGCGCTGAAGGACGGGCCGTGTGCAGGAGTGGCTGAGATTCGGGCGGCAACGCCAGCAGGGACTCTTCACCTTTCGGCCGGATTAAACATGGATCCGTCCCAAGGCCTGGGGCATAAGGGCCCACCGGTTTTTTGCAGGACGTCACCGGCGACCCAGGCGGCCGCGATTGGCGGACGGATCCACAATCGTAAACGATTGTCATCGTGTTGGTGCAGGGGTTGCCCATCCCCACTTGTGTCACCGATAGCGTCATACCATCTGCGGGTTACTATAAGTTCAGGGGACCCGAGGTCTTATCCAACAACCCCCATCTTTTACCTGTTCTGCCTGCACAGTGCTCGTTTCACCATGCAGAGCCCTCACGATAAAGCAAGCCTACCAGAACCGATTGATAAAAAGAGCTTACCAGACCAGGGTGATGACAGGCACCCGTATCCGCGTCCGTCCATCACACTAACCACGTCTTCCAGACGCCGAGTGGGCCTGGCCGGGCATAGGGAAGGGGTGGGGGGAGGTGGTCGGCAAGTACCAGCAATTCTACGAGCACTGGAGTGATAACTCTGCCAGTTCCAAGTTCCTCAAAAAGTTCCCCTACAAGCTATCGCTCGGGGTGGACTCGCGCGGAATACCTCTCTTGCCTTTTCGCTCCCGCAGCACATCAAGAAACCAGATTGTCGTCACCAAGGCATACGACAAAATTTTCGACCGCTTAATGGCTCTCCGCGAGGAAGATAAGGGAACCGCCAAAGGGGCAGTGCTCACTGGGCAGCCCGGCACCGGTGCGTCCCTATGATTAGATCCCCACCCCGTACGACAACTCACCGGCGCATCCAGGAAAAACCATGTTCCTAGATTTCGTGCTCGCGCGGCTGATTTCAGCTCGCCAGGTCGTACTCCTGTGTGACACCTTTACAGTCCACCTTTTCTACCACGGCAAAGTTTACTCTCGGCCGACGCAGTGCGGCTTCGGGGATCTTCCCAAACGCCGGGGGGCGCCATATTGTCCTATATGGGCATTGATTGACATGGACTACCAGGACCAGGGGCCACTTATGTCAGGTGGTGATAGAATCTGGCCGATTCAGGCGTCTCCTCCGGAGCCCATTCGATGGAAGTCGTGGAGCAAGCAGAACGGGGCCGCTCTGTTGGGCATGCCTCTATGGGAGATGGATGAACTGATGGAAGGGTGCGTCTTTAGTGTACTCTCCCTTTCTGCCATCAATTCCAGCCATACTGCTCGATAGTGGTCTGTTGCTGACTGTCCTTTGGCTTTGCTACAGTTTATGTCTCCAGCTTCAGTTCGATAGCTTTCGAAGGAGACTGCGGCAGTACCTCCCGCTCCCCGACGGGCCGACGCTCCCTACCACCGGTTACAAGGAGATTGACGCTGCGCTGGAGGTTCTCCAGATAGAGAGAGAGGGAGAAGGCGGAGGAAGTGGAGAAGGAGGGTTGCAATAGGGTGGGCGGCGGCATCCTGGGGCCATCTGCCGCGGATCAAGACGAGGACATGGTCGACGAAGCAGACCAGCCACAGACCCCGTTGGACAAGGTAGACAATGCACTCAAGATCCTGGTGCGCAATGCGACTGAAGAGTTCGGTTTCATCCCCCTTGACGCGTACCAAGGCGTCTTCAATCTTCCTAGGGCGAAGGAGAAACACACCATTGCGGTGAGGAGCCTCGATTGTTCCAGGCTAATAACCATTGTCCGAGAGTTCTCTACGAGCCGTGGGATGAGCTCCGCCACCGCGGAACGCGTGATCGCCGTGTCCCCCATAGATTATGTACCCTCCCTCGACCGTTGGAAAATCGACTTCAAATCCGCTCGGATCGCGAGGAAGGTGGTAGAATCGATGCGGTCGGAGGAGGACAGACATCTTTGGAGGGCGTACGACCTCCTCCAAAGGGGCCAAGAGGGCTCTGCTTTGGCAGGATTGATCTTCGAGACGATCGTCCATCGCAAGTTCTCTGGCAGCTCGGAGGATGAATCCAGGCCGCAGCCTATTCCTATGAGGTGCGACAAGTGTGACCCTCCTACCTTCTCCATAGATCTTTCCTCGTCCTCCCCTACCCCTGGCACCTCGCTGTCATCTTTCACGCCACTACGCCCCCATGCTAGAACTGTTGTGCCAGTCAACCTCGCCGATGACTCACTCAGTGATGTGACGCTTGACACCAACAAGTACTACACCCAAACCACGGCTACTAACTCCCTCTTTGACTCGTTCACCATTGACCACGACCGCGACCGGCGCACCGTCGTAATCTCCATCTTCCAGATTACGATCTCTCCGAGACACGGAGGATCAGCTGATGGCTACCACCTCATACGCAAAATTATGACCCATGTGGGCAAGCTTCTCGAGGAGACGGGCCTTGATGCCACAATCAAAGTCGCATACTTTCTAGTCTGCCCCGAGGGTGAATCCCAGCATCAGTGGCAGATGCCTGCCGACTGGAACAAGTATACCGGGATCTACGACCATCGCGGGGATGCCTTCTATATAGATATTCCCATCCCGGTACATCAGCAAACATCTTTTTCTCTTTTTTAAGTTCTGTATCAACAAAAAATGACCCACGAGCCACGGTACGTCGTGTCTATTAACCCCCAGTTTTGCGACCTAGCTGATTTATTGCTGGATACGGGTTTCCACTGGGGTATACTTCGTGTGTGCCGTGTCCTTGTTCCAGTTCACTCGCCCCTCTACGTTCCACTCCCACCGTCTCAGCCCGCTTCTCTATGCTTATGGGCCTTGTTCGCATTCCGATCGTTCGCAACTATTCGACGCGACATTCTCCCCATGTAATCCTTCATTATACAATATTACGATAGTCCGTTCACTGTCACCGTGCCGCCACTTTTCTTTCTCCGTGCTCAGAATCGTCCGGGTCCGCATACTTTGCCTCCCTGCTCTCCAGACGGCCACGTGCGGCCCACTTCTTGACGTGCTCGAGGTCCTGCGTGTGACCCTCCTCAGGTAATCGGTTGAGCTCGCTTGTGTCGCATGGATAGAACTTGGCGTCTGAGCAGTGAACGTGTCAAGGGGATACGGGTGAATGCAAGGCATAATTCGTAGCTAAACAAGATCCTAGGGTCGTTCTGGATATAAAGGGGCTAAAGGGTTTTAATCTTCAAATTCGACATCTCGTCCACTGGAGGCTCAGTTTCGGCCTGAGAAGTTCCACTCTCCCTAGCCGACCTCTCCCTCTCCACCCGAACGGCAACACTCCGTCGGTCATCATCAATTTTCTTCAGGACCTAGAAGTGCGAATGAGGATTTTTCTCCCACAACGATGTCCGGATTTTTGACCGCACCTTTGTCACTGCAGCTTTCTTGTTGGCGATCTCCTGGCGTTTTGCCCGTTCCTCGTCCTCGATCGCCTGGACCTGGTTCTTGATGACTTCGTCCAAGCACATCGCACCTATACGTAGATCTTCCATCCTTGTTGGATTAAGCACGAGCCTGGTGACGCAATCCTCTGTCTGTACTGGGTAAGTCGAAACCGTACCCTCGACCGTGGCTGATGACCCCCAGGGACAATGTACGGACCTGCTGTCGGAAGCCCATCTGCGTTCGTAGCGCATTTATTGGTCAGATCTCGGAATCAGCTAAATGATCACCAGCAAAAATCACACCCTCTGCAAGAACTCCACCGTCCCTTCCATCGGCATGATATGTTGTCTCATCGTCTCAGAATTTATATTGAGCCGTTGGTACTTGAGATTCTTGGGAAACTTCAGGATCTTCTCCGTTATCTCATTCAAAACCTACAACCTAAGCATTAGCCACAAGGCAAAGAGCGATAAATTGGGACCCGTGCCTTCAGTGCCATCACTGCATCCTTCGGGTTATTCTTCCGGAGAATACCAGGATCCAACAAACGGCGGAACTCCTGCCGCACAGAATGACCAGAGTCCCAAGCCCCGAACCCATCGTTCCTTGATATCCTCGGGGTCCTCCCGGGGACGGAGACCGCTGTAGGATTTCGCCTCACTGCCGCCTCCAAGATCGCCGCTCCGTCAGGGTTTCTAGGCGCGAGATGGTTAAACCTTCCGGCAGAGTCCATCGTACGGGAGGTTGAGCTCGAGAGGGGAACTGACGAGGAGAGGGCTCAACGTGTTCCTCGTGCCTGCCCCCCCAGGTAAAATACTCCGTTTCAATTCAAAAAGTGTGGCGGCCACTCATGATCGTGGGTCCGCCTGCCACACAATCCAGCCAATCACAACAACGAATGAGCGATCCGATCAAGGTCATGGTGGTGCACGCCAAAAAGTTACAACGAGAGGCATCAGGAGCGCTAACAAACGGGATCTCAGATATCAATACACGATTATATACTCCGCCAAGTAAGTAGGCTGGTATGCAACTTCTCACCAGGAGATATCGATACACGCAGGTATATCCGAGAGCAAATCGATGGTGACCCACACACCGTAGTGACACGATCAGTCCGGTAGTCATCCGTCATCGCTCCGGCCAGAACTGGATTGACCGGAAGTTTTAGTGGCCGGAGTGGTCGCGCTCGTAAAGTACTCACGACGAGACCGAACAACTATCACGAGTCTGGTTCGGCACCTTAGTACGACTAACTGGGGGAAGCCAATCGAGGTTCAGGACAGGTCGGTCCGCGGGTGCACGTCAATCCTAGGAGGGTCAGAGGTCGTACTCTCAGACCAACGAGCGAAGCCACACAGATGTTGGTCATAGGCGGCGGAACAGAAATAAGTACCGGTGTCCCGAGCCCGGGAAACGTAGTGAGGGTGCAAAAGCCCGCACCGCACACCCCAACGGTACTCAACACCGCATCCGAAATTGCTCCAGAAGTGATACGCAGTCGGTCGGGGTGTGCCAAAGGGACGGTGGCCGTGACGGTGAAGGAGGGTGTGCCGGACCTCGAGCATGTCAAGGAGTGGACCGCACGTGGCCGCCTGGTGAGCAAGGAGGCAAAGTAAGTGGACCTGGACGGTTGAGAAAGGAGGGTGGTGGTAGTGTGATAATGGTGAATAGACTATTATATCATCGTACAATGAAGGATTACATGGAGAGAATGTTGCATCGGATAGTTGCGAACGGTCAGAATGCGAACAAGGCCAATAAACACAGAGGAGCGGGCTGAGATGATGGGAGTGGAAGGGGACAATTACCGGTGACCGGTGATCTGTGGGGAAGACAGGAGGGTCACAGCCGTCAGGGACCAGAGATAATTCCTTCATATTCCATTTGGGCGTCCCCAACAGAGCAGCCCTGGTCAACTTCTTCCAGCGGGTCCATCGGATGGGGTCTGGGGAAGTCGTCTGGATTGGCCAAATGCTTGAACTGCCTGTGATAGGTGGCTCCTCATTTTTGAGATCCACATCGATCAGCGCCCACACGGGACAATATGACGCCTTTCGGTGTGTAGGAAGATATTCGAAGCCGCACAAGTCCACCGGTCGAGAGTACACTCGGCCGTGATAAAAAAGGCAGACCATAGAGGCCCCACACAGGAGTACGACCTGGTGAGCCTAAATCAGCCGTGCAAGCATGGGCTTGAGGAAGGTGGTTTTTCCTGGGGAACAGACGTGCCAATGAGCTGCCGTACTGAGTGGTGATCTTGTCGCGGTGGCGCACCAGCACCGAGCTGCCCAGTGAGCACCGCCCCTCTGTCGCATCCTTTGTCAACCTCGCGGAGCCGCAATAAACGATGGAACACGTCGTCATATGACTTGGCGACAAGAATCTGGTTTCCCGATGTGCCGTGGGGGTAAAAAGGCAGGAGAGGTCGCCCGTCAGAGTCCACCCGAGTGACAACTTGTAGGGGAACGTGTTGGGGAATTCGGAAGTGGCGGAACTATTGCGCCAGTGTTCGTAGGATTGCTGGAACCCGTTGGTCTCTACACACCACCATCCCTTGGCCGTGTGGATGACGGGCGGCAAAAGACTTGATGAATTCGTCACGTAACACTTCTCGTCGGTGATATCATGGGCGGCTAAGGAACTCGAAGTCGAGTTCGATCGGCTTCAGGCGGGACCGGATCCGACCCTCAAGTCGGGTCGCTTTCCAGTGAATTCTCCCTCCTAGCGTGCAACTTCACGAAAAGTACGATATTGAAGAGATTGCCGCAAGAGGAGTCGACGATTCAGGTCTCAGGGGCCTGGGTCCCTGTCACGTGAAATCATCGATGCTCCCGACAAGAGGGGGACGTCTCTATCTGCGAACTTTGCTGAACACTCTCGTCTACCTGCGTTAACAACTTCAATATGGATCCTCCGAGTGAGTCCTATCGTTTTTTCCTTGTCTATTCCACGCTGACCTTTTGAAGCTTTTGCATTCACCGAAGTTGAACTGAGTAAAGCCGGTCTTCTGGGCGATGGCGAGTCCCTCAGTCTTTTTTTGTGTCTATTCCATACTCACCATCTCCCTTGTAGGCATTTCTGGACTCGCCGCGGAGGTGGTTGCGACCATGAAAAAGCACCCGGAGCTATTGAGCGAGTCCCCTAATCTCTTTCCGCGTCTATACCACACTTACCACCTTCCGTTCAGAACTTTCCCTCTTTGCTCTTGAGTGCATTAACTCCAGCGGCCACCGGCGCAAGGGCCCTGGCTCGCTTGGCTCCCCGACCCTAAGCAACATGTCCGCAGTGTCTTCTAATATCTCTGCCCTCACCCTCACCAGCGATGCCACCGTTGTCTCCCAGTACACCCCCGACAAGTACGAGAGGACTTCCTACTATAATGGCATCACCGGGGATGGCGACCACCCGGAACTCATTTACCGTTCGGATTTCCTCACTACACTCTTCCCTAAACCTGTTGGCAGATACGCCCATATCCCTGTCAAGTCGCTCCGTGGAGTCTTTGACACCCCACTCAATGGTGTCTGGGACACTGTCGGTCCCGAGATTTGTGACCTGATTAAGGCTCGGAAGTGTAACTGGTCGTCCATCGACCCTGCCCGCTTCTTCACCCACGGACCACTGGGAGAGGAGGAGAAGGGGAGTCTTGGTCCAATCGTCATATGGGTTGGTGTAATTCCCGGCTCCACCTCCTCCGATACCGCCCACAAGGTCTCTCAAGAGATCCTTGCACTCCTCCTGAAGAATGGAGTTGAGGATGCTGTTGTGGAATGGCGTGAGGCCGTCCCCCAGAAGCTTGCAGGTCCCCCCCTTATGCGTCATGTTGGTAGCACCAATGCCACCCACTATGTCCGTCGCTTCCTCACTGCTCTTCTTGGCATTCCCCTTGCAACTGAAGGGATGGAGGAGGAGGATGCCCAGGGCACTCTCACCCTCTGGTTCCACGAAAATAAAGATAAGGATGGCAACCCCAGCGACAAGGTTTACGGAGTCAGCAATTGCCACGTCCTTCGCAAGGACACCACCATCAAGTATGAGCACAGAGATGGTGCACCCAAGAACCACGTTCGAGTTTGTGGAATGCGTCGGTTCCAGTGGGGCCTTGACGAGATCAGGAACGTCATAGGTGGCCGCGGCATTCTTGCCGACCTTTTGACCCGAGAGATCGTCGAGCTGGAGGCAGAGGAAAGGCAGGATGCAGAGAACGCGAAAGCAATCCGTGCGAAGCGACGCATGTTGGAAGACGAGAACAAGGCTATGGCTGATCTCGAGGCCCTGTATGACGAAGTCACGAAATACTGGCCCGACATCGGGTTCCATCGCAACATTGGCCATGTTCAATACGCTCCAGCCATCACGGTCGACGTCGAAGGCGGAACACTGTATACCTCGGACTGGGCTGTGTTCTTGGCCGCTGAGGCGAAGGTCAAGGGTGAGTTCAAGGGCAACGTCGTTGATCTCGGTGCGTTTCGACTCATTTTTCTCATACCTCGTCTAACGAAAACAACCTTATTCAGGATCTAAGTATTCTCCTTGGGAACTTACGGAGATGTTCTGTCCTCTGGGTGGTGGTACGACCACGTTCAAGTTTCCCGTGCAGAGAAAGCTCAGGATTGAGGGTTGCGCCACGAAAGAGGACCTCGCCAACCCCGCAGAGTTCGACAGTGAAGGCCAGCGCTGCCTTATCGTCGGTAAAGACGGCAACACTACCGACCTCACCGTCGGACGCTATGCCGGCCTGGTGTCATTCACTCTCAACGAAGTCGGCATCGAGTCCGTCGAGCTCGGCATCTACAACTCGGGCGTCAAGAATGTCGAAGCCTTCTCCGCCAAGGGGGACTCTGGCTCCCTCGTCTGGCACACGAGGAACGGCAAAGCTCGCATCGTTGGCCAACTCCACTCTGGGAGTAACAAAGGCGGCTCGACTAGCAACCATGTTACTTATTGCACCCCTGGCTGGTACTTGCTGGACCAGATCAGGAAGAAGTTCAAGTATGCCGACTTCTACCGCACCACCTGGTCAGCTTGAGAACAACATCGTCGGCTTTCTACTCTCCATCTCCACGCTCCTTCTTCTACGACTCGTTCTGCTGTCTCGGCTATGACTCACTCTCCGCCCACTGGCAGCATTTTTCGTCACCAGAAAATAATCCCTGGCCATTAGCATTTCGCCGGCTTCAAGGATAGGAGATTTGCCCAGGTGTATGAAGATGGACGTGTACTGGTTTAAAAATAGCGCTTCGTTATGTGTTACCTTACCCCCGGAGACAACATGAGATTGCATAGCTTTCCTGGTTGACTACGAGACTGAAAAAGCCCAGCGAGGGTGCCTCGGAATCGGGTGCGCGATCCGCCCGATCACTCGAAACCAGCTGATGCAGCAAGCGTCTCTGAAAACCGCACTGCTACCACCGCGTCACCATCCAGGCCCCGCATGACCGGCCCATGACTGGTGCGGAAGGGCTTACAGTATACCCCGCGATGAATGGGGGTCCTCGCGATTCCACCGGACCGCGGTTGGATCGAGTTTTGTAACTACCGCCCGGTTACCTGGAGACAAACCAGGAAATGTGTCTTAATATATACATAAGGCAAGTCTCTCACACATGTACCCCTGGATTGTAATGCCCGCCCACATAATGAGTACCAAATCAATTCCTCCAAGCGCAGCCGCAACTATGCACTGGCAGGCCATTCAGACCATCCAATTCAAGCTAGTCTCGCAGCTCGCCTATAAAAGCCACACGACCGCCGTTGGGGGCCCATCCCAACCTATGGCTCGTACGGAAGATCTCCCAGCATATTCTGCGACAGACGGCGGTCCGAACCCCGGGTCCAGTCCGCCCTCCTACGATGACATGACTTTTACTATCGGCAGCCGGACCGTCACCCCCCCGCTGGTGTCCATAGGCCAGCTGAAATCACACTTACGGTTGCTTGGAATGTTCGCGCTCATGAAGCGCAAGATTGAGAACCCTGACTCGGACCCTCAGCTCGCGGAGGCGATCCCTCTTCCAGCCAAGGCGCTCCCCCCGGAGGAGAGGTGGGTGTGGTTCCTTGAGTTGGCCGTCGAAAGGTATGTTATGGTACGAGCTGAGGCATCGCGAACGGCCGCCTGATGGACCGCAAACTATCACAGGTTCAAACGTTGGGTTGCGAGCTTGAACGCATCTGGAGACTTGTTCATTCCTCCCCCGATTGACGTGTGGATGATCTGGCATGCTTACATGCTCAACCCTACGTAGGGTCGCTCCACCCGGTTCACCACGTGTATTGAACTCCTGATGACTCTTAAGGTGGTACGCAGAAGACTGCGAGAGGTTACCGCTTCTGCGGCCGCTGCAAGACCTTAAGGAAAATCCTATTGATCTGGCGGTATGTACGAATGGGGTCACACACGGAGGTTCGTGCGAATGAGACGTCTTAGGCAAGGATGGGGGACGACCCCTTCAACTTTCGACCTCCTCCTGAGCAGGAAAGGATATGGCACGCTCGCACAAAGCTCCCTTACAACCCTTTCATTTCTTGCGGTGCCCTTACTTGCATCGATGTCAAATGTCCCAAGTGCGAGAGGCCGATCGCCATCCGTAAGCCTAACGATATATCCCGGAGATCTGCTTCGGTTCACATCGGACCTTTCCAGCATTCTTGAACAGTACAATGACTGGTTTCGCACAGCAAAAATTCCAAGTTTCGTGTGGAAGTTGCCACTTCTCAGTTACGCGAGAGAGTCTGGGCGTTGCCAAGTTCACAAGGGATTCTGTCCTGGATCCCGACAAAGCCTCCCATGCCAAGGCCTCTGGGAAAACCGGTTATCTTCCGTGAGCGAACCGCTGAAAGCGAGCGATCTATCCAAAACTCACCTTGTCTGCTCCAGAGGAACACTCTTGTTGGTATCGGGGCTATCGAGTACAACCTTGGCGAAACAGGCCAAGGACAGGTTGGACCGAATGGGTGTCTTCCGGAACGATCAAGGTGACGATTCGAGCCACCCACGCCCATACTCCGACGCTAGGACGTGGAGGAGGGCCATAGGGGAGAAATTAAATTACAGTGCCACCGACCTGAGAAAAAACTTGGAAGGGTGTTTGATCGCCGCTCGGTACGATATCCCGTTCCGCACTAGCACATCAAATGTCTTATCCTGTCCTTCAACCTTCAAAGGGCCCGGAAGATCGCTGGTGCTTATGTGGATGGGAAACCGTTCTCTGTTGAGCTCGTTGCCGCGGTATGTCACCTCCCCCTAAGGCCTATTGCGCAAGTGGCTAAATTTGACAATCCAAGGTAATGAGACAAACGAAGTTCACCGAGAAAATGGAAAAACTCGGGTGGCTGAGCCCTGGATTTTTCGATAGTCCGGAGGACGTGAAAGTGCTACAACACTGTGTCGCGCGGTATTACGGGTTAGCGTTCATGGCGGTCTATCATATTCTATCCGTCTCTGATACGATTTTCGCGAAGGTTTTTAACTTTAATCCAGGAATCCCGTGACTCGTTCTTGGTCCCAACCCTCGACATCGATCTTGCGTGGCAGTATGTCTCCTTCCGAGACAACCCACTTGTCGCCTTCTGACAGCGGCCGCTCGCAGTACACACCAACTTTGTCCGAAAGCCTACAAGAAGGACTGCATCCTGTACGTTCATAGACTCGTCAACCAGTGCGTCGTGACTGTATCTCTTCTGAGTGACGAGTATGGTGACTGCGAGAGATTGCAGTGATGATAAAGTCGAGGAGGGACATTTGTCGGACGGGTTCGACCTGACGTGTCGTGCGTGGGATGTGAGTTTGTTTGTTCTTCACAACACGTGTGTGTCTACTTACCGAACCTTACTAGTCTCGTTTCGGGATGCCCTACGCGCATTGCGGGTGTCCGTTGCCAGTACGCACCTATTGAAGTGATGAACTCGGTTTTGTGGCTGACCTAGACCAATGTGATTAAGGGAGCCACCATCGGTCAGAGGCTCAACAGGTTGAGCGCATCCGTCCTCTCACGTCGTCCCCATTTGGACCCAGGGCCTCCGATGAATCGTGAGGACAGCTACTCCGCCACCCATCCTAGCGATCACAACTCGATCTTTATCGAGTCCGGGGCTAACAAACAACGACGTGAGGTACGGAAACTTAAATTGCAACGCAGAAGGGATAGGGACGGGCAAACGATCCGGGAATCGAAGAACAAAGCCAAGAACAGAGACCTCGAGGAGAGACACGCAAGGGGTGAAGGACACGATAGTGCGTTCATGGTTCCTGTGCCGCTGATGTACGGGTATGGGTATCCGTTCGCGTACCTACCGTATACGGGATCGTGCGCTGTCGTGAGTCCCCGTTGATCGGTGTACCCGGTATATCTGAAGGGTGACTTTGATGATTTTAGGGTGTATCCGGATGTACCGGAGGTTCGCACCTCAGCTGCGCGGCAAGCGGTTTGAATTGCAAGGGCGGTGGTTGCAGCGGTGGTGGAGATGGTGGGGAATGCGTAGTGGGACGTGGTATTTGTGGCGGCTAGTCCGCCTGCTCCCTCTTGTCTGTTTCCGCCCTTTCGAGCCACCCGTTAATGTGATTGAACGACGCAATGTATGACCGATAACCTGGTTATGCGCCGAACATTCTGAAGACACTTATGCCCGTTGATTATGACAAGTAGATAGCTGCCCTCCGACGGGTAGTGATGATCGTCGGTCCGCGGGCGCACGTCTGGAATCCTAGGAGGGCTAGTAGCCATCGAGTTTTGTAACTACCGCTGGGTTGCCCGGAGACAAGCCCGGGGAATGCGTTCCCGCAGGACTTGACTCCTATTTGATGCGATATTCTCTCTGCGTACCGTAATCCTTCCTTGTGTAGTACAATAATAGTCCGTTCACCGTTACCAAGCCGCCACTTTTATTGCTCCATGCTCAGATGTGAGAACGGCGGCCTTCGACGTGATCGGGCTGTCCGGGTTCGGCCGGGCAGTCGTCGCGAGAAGGTCACTGATCGGGTGGAAAGTGGTGAAGGTCACCGTTCGGCCGTTGCAGGTTGTAGGGGGTGAATCATTCACCCCCATTACAGCAGGTTGCATTTCGATAGACCGTTTCCGATAGGATACGGCCCCAACTCGTTGTTTATGTTTTGATGGTATTGGGGCTCGGCACCCCGGCATGGTGCACTACATGTGAAATTGAGATGTGGAATCGGTGCCAAATTCCGGTCGGGCTACACATGCTTACAGCTTATCCCCACTACCACATCGCCTGGTACATCAACGGACTCTTGAATTGGGGGCACTACTATATTCTTGCATGAATACGTCTATGCGCCTCACCCGGCCTGAGGCGATACCTCGTGGTACGAAGCGTCGCGGGAGGTGTGGAGTGGCGGATGTGGATGCAACCTAGCGCATCTCAAGTTCGCATGTGGCGCGCCATGCCGGGGTGCCGAGCTCCAATACCATCAAAACATAAACAACGAGTTGGGGCTGTATCCTATCGGAAACGGTCTATCGAAATGCAACCTGCTGTAGCGGTAAAAATCACTGTAGTTAATTTCACTGGAAATATTAAAGCTTTTACCACCCTGGGATCACCGCGTGGGTTGGTGAGGGTCACCGACTACAACGGCGATAGGTCACCACCAGTTTTCACCAC